>Ga0187878_1000130_pt1 | contig 89130 bp, 78 predicted proteins | sample June2016WEW_17_1_FD_132979 | JGI IMG/M metagenome (GOLD analysis project Ga0187878, IMG submission 132979) | Peatland microbial communities from SPRUCE experiment site at the Marcell Experimental Forest, Minnesota, USA - June2016WEW_17_150 | ecosystem: Environmental > Terrestrial > Soil >... | reverse complement strand
GTAGTGACGACGGCCGTGGGCGGAAACCGGGAAATAATCAATCAGGGTGAAAATGGTTTTATGGTCAGATACAACGATGAATTTAATTTGATAGAAGCCATCAAAACGATCTGGCGAGACAAAGAACTGCGGGAACATTTCATCGAAGAAGGCAAAAAAACGGTCGAAAAATTCAGTTTTGAAAAGATGCTGGAGCAAACCAAAAATTTGTTGATTTCCTGACATGGCGAAACTATTAATGATCTCCGGTGACAGGTCTCTGGCCGAAGGCAAACGCGGCGCTTTTTATAATACTCTCGAGGAGTTTCACAAGTATTGGGAGAGGATTGACATTATATCCCCAAAAATCAGAAACCAACCAGCAATTAATAACCATCGGCTGTTTGAAAACGTTTACATTCATCCGTCGTCGCGATCTCTTTGGTTCCAGCCGCGATATATTGCCGAAAAAGGTTTGGAATTGTATAAAAAAACCCATTTTGACTTAATGACCGTTCACGAATACGCGCCTTTTTACAACGGCTGGGGCGCAAGGATGCTTTTTAATAAAATTCGTGTGCCCTATGTTTTGGAGCTTCATCATATTACCGGATTTCCCAAATCAGCGAATTTAAAAGAAAAATTATATCTTTTTTTGTCGAAAATATTTTTAAAATTTGATGCCAGAAAAGCCGTGGCGGTAAGAATTGTAAATGAGAGTTTAAAGAATTTTTTGGTCCATGAAGCTAAAATTCCCACCGCGAAAGTCGTTGATATATCGTCTATGTATATCGATCTGGATATTTTTAAACCAACCACTGTTGCTAAAAAATATGACCTGATTTTTGTTGGCCGGTTAGCCGCTAATAAAGGAATTGATTTGTTCATCAAATCGGTCAGAATTTCCGGTACTAGCGCAATCATTGTCGGTGACGGTCTGGAACGCGGAAGAATTGAGAAATTAATTGAAAAGTACGGCTTAAAAGATAAGATCAATCTAATCGGTTGGGTCAAAGATTCTCAAGCCGTGGCCGATCTCATTAATCAGTCGAAAATTTTGGTTATGACCTCTTTCAATGAGGGTGGACCAAGGGTCGTTCTTGAAGCCATGGCTTGTAAAGTGCCGGTTTTGGCGACGCCGGTAGGTATCGCCAATGATGTCATTAAAAAATATAAAGCGGGAGGGATCATTGATTGGAACCCAACCAATATCGCAAAAAAAATTCAGCAGTTCTTAAACGATTCACCGACTTATGAAATTTGTCGGAACGCATGTCTGGAAGCAGCTAAAAAATTTGAGAAAAAAGAGGCAATAAAAAATTATGCCGAAAGATTGCAAGTATTGATAAAATGAAACGACTTTTAATCATAACTCAAAAAGTTGACCAAAACGATGATGTTCTCGGTTTTTTTCACGAATGGCTTTGTGAGTTTTCCAAGTCACTAGATAAATTGACCATAATTTGCCTATTCGAAGGCAAACATAATTTACCGGCGAACACTAAGGTTTTTTCTTTGGGAAAGGAAAAACGACGGTCGAAATTAAGGTATCTATTTAACCTTTTTTCATATTGCTGGCGTTTAAGAAACGATTATGATGCCGTATTTGTCCACATGAATCCGGGATATGTGATTTATGCCGGCCTTTTGTGGCGGATCCTGGGAAAAAAAATTTCATTGTGGTATGCCCGGGGTAACACCAATCTGACATTGAAAATTGCCAGCAAGATGGCGGATGTGATATTCACATCAACGGCCGAAGGATTTCGTGTAAAAAGCGATAAGGTAAAAATTGTCGGCCAGGGCATAAACACATCAAGATTCTCTCCGTTTCCAAGGACCGAAAATCCGGTTTTTAAGATAATTTCAATAGGCCGAATGACGCCCTCGAAAGATTACCGGACAATTATCAAAGCAGTTGAGCTTTTGCTTGATAAAAATAAGAAATTATCGGTCGATATTGTTGGCGGTCCAATGGTTGATTCGGACCTGGCTTATTTTGCTCAATTAAAAGAATTGGTTCAAAGCAACAGATTGTCCGAACAAATTCATTTCTTAGGTTCAGTGGCAAACAAAGATATCGTGCCCCTGTTGAGATCCGCTGATTTATTTGTGAATACGAGCTTAACTGGAAGTTTGGATAAAGCGATTCTTGAGGCCATGGCTTGCGGCTTGCCGGTTTTAACTTGTAACGAGGCATTCGGAAATATCCTCGATAAATATCGCGCCAAACTAATTTTTGATCCGAGGGACACCGTTTCTTTAAGTCGAAAAATCGAACAGTTTATGGACCTTGATCCGGAACAAAAGAAAAAAATGTCAGCCGACCTTAGGCAGACAGTGATCGATAACCATAATTTAAGCGGGTTAATAATGAAAATATTAACGATCCTTTTCGGCGATAAAGATATAAGCCAATTTTTCGATAGATTGGTCGGAGTTAAATATTCCGGGGAGTATGAGTATAACCGGTGGTTTAAAAATAAAATCTCAAAAGCCGGTTTTGATATGACGGAAATGGCCATCAAGCGATCATTCAACAAATTGGATTTCCGCGATTATCTCGAAGTTGGACCGGGACCGGGAACGTGGACCAGATATTTTTTAAACAAATGGCCAAAAGCCAATTTTGATCTGGTTGATGCTTCATCGGAAATGCTGAGATTAGCCGAAAATAAACTTGGCGCAGGTCAAAACATAAGATATATCCATTCTGATTTTGATGAATTTGAATCAGACAAAACATATGATTTTTTCTTTTCCTCGAGAGCTCTTGAGTATTTTCCAGACAAACAACTCACCGTTGATAAGATTTGTAAAATGTTGAAACCAAGAGCCAGGGGATTAATAATAACCAAAAACCCCCGATATTGGGCGTATAAATTAAACGACAAAGATCTTCCAGAAATTCATAAAATGCAAATTTCACCCGTTACTTTAGAGGAATTGTTTAAAAAAAATAATATTAACGACGTAACAATGTATCCAGCAACAATAACAATCCCGGTCGTTAAATCAGCTTTTTTAAATAAGTTGGCATTTAGCATTTTTGGAAACTTCAAGTTAAACTTCCTAAGTAAATTGCTGGCCGAGTCGTATTGTTTATATTTTACAAAAAATGATCATTGAACTATTCGGTTTGCCAGCATCTGGCAAGACAACCTTAGCAGAATTAATTCAAGAAAAAACGGGTTTTAAGATTATAAAAATATCAAATAAAACCGAACTGTTTTTCTATAACATAATTTATTTCATTGAACACCCTGTAAATTTTATTGCCAGTTTTGTTTATACGGTGATTAATTCGAATGATCTAAAAATATTCCGATATAAGTTGATTAATGCCGTATTATACCAAAATGCCAAGTATCAAAAGGCCCTGAGTACGGAAAATGCGATTTTAGATCAGGGATTTTGCCAGAATTTTCTTTCGATTTTTGAAACAGTCCTCGATCCCGCCTCTTTTCTAAGGTTTTCAAAATTCATTGAACTGCCAGATAAACTTATTATTATCGATCTAGATTTGGACGAGACCCAGGATAGAAGCACGCAAAGAGGATATTGGGCCAGGGGACGATTCGGGGAAAATTATCTGAAGAAATGGAAATATTTTTTGAAATTAAATTTTGAATTGTTTAAAACAAAAAGCCGTTCGTTTGGAATTCCAGTTAAGATTTTGAACGGAAATGATGGAGTTGACGAAAATTATCTAAAGATCGAAGATTTTTTAAAACAAAATAATGGGCTGACCTACATTGCTAATGTAAAATTACCCACAGAAAAAGCCAGGGGTTTACAAATCATCAAAGCGTGCGAATCCTTCGCGGAAACAGGCGCCCCACTGAAATTATTAGTTCCCTCCGGAAGGCCGCCGATAACAGCTGACCCTTTTGAATATTACCGGGCAAAGAAAATATTTCGATTAATAAAACTTCCCAACATCAACATTTCCGCTATTTTTCCTTTTGCCAAACGTTTTGATTTTTATACCCAATCTCTAACCTTTGGCTTCTTTGTCGTCATTTATCTATTTTTTAAACGCGATAATAATAGTATTGTTTATTCAAGGGATTATTCGGTTCTTCTTTTTTTAGCGATTTTTGGTTTTAACCCAATCGCTGAGATTCACGATTATCGCACCAAGAAACCCAAAATAATGCTTAGTCATATTCTAAAAAAATCCAGAAAAATCATTGTTAATTCCACAGGAACATTGAAATTACTCGAACAACACTATCCCAAGATCGAACATAGTAAAGTCCTCGTGGTTCCAAATGGGGTTGATGTAAGTTTTTTCAATATCGGCATGACTAAAGACGAGGCCCGGGATAAATTAAAAATGCCGAGAGATGCGTTTATTTTTGGTTATGTCGGACGGCTGGAAACGGCGGGAAAAGAAAAAGGAATATCCGACCTGATAACCGCGTTTTCGTTGATAATCGAGAAAAATAAAATTGCGGTTCTTTTTATTGTTGGTGGTCCGAATGATCTCAAAGAACAATACAAACGGGGATTGTCGGATGACGATTCCAGAGAAAAAATCGTTTTTACCGGCCAGGTTGACTATCAATTGATCCCAATCTATTTAAAAGCCATTGATTGCGCGATCATACCATTGCCCAATAATCAACACGCCAAAACCACCTCGCCAATAAAGTTGTTCGAATACATGGCGGCAGGTAAGCCCATTATCATTTCAAAATTGGCTTCACTGAATGAGATTGTGGGTTGTTCGGATGTTCTGCAATTCGAACCCGGGAATCCCCAAGATTTAGCGAAAAAAATGGATTTTATCATAAATAATCCCCAGATAATAAGCCAGCTTTCTGAACATAGCAAAGAAAATGCGGAAAAATATTCCTGGTCAAATCGTGCCCGGAAAATAAGTAAGTTTATATCAACCGATGGAAATTAAAGCGATGATCAGATCTCATTTCGTGGCAATTATTTTGGCAGTTATCGTTGGAGTCATTTCGGTTGCTCCGCAGATTTTTGTATTGAAAGATCAAAATTATAGAGGTATTCAAATGTTTGGCGCCGATGCGGAGTATGATTATGTGGCCAAAATGAACCAATCTATGTACGGCGACTATTCAAAAGGACCATTTCCTCCTGATCCGGGGAAGAATTATTATCTTGCTCCGGAATTTACCGAACGAGCAATGGGTTTTATGGCCCAAGTATTCCATATTCGGGTGACCGAGATGAATGTGATTTTTAAATTTATATGTCCTATATTTATATTTCTTATCTTATATGGATGGCTACTTGAAATGTTTTCCTCTCGAGCAATCGCACTTATTGCACCGCTTTTTGTTATGCTCGGGACTAATTTACTGGATTCAGGAGAGTTTCTCCGTCTGATCCATCTCAAGACAAGCATCGATACCTTTCTTCCCTATACGAGACCCATGAGCCCCCAGGTTAGCTCACTCTTTCTATTCACTGGACTGTGGAGCATTTATCGTCTTGTTAATCGGCAACTGCGCTTTAGAACTGCTTTATTAATCGGGATATTATGCGGCTTTTCGCTGTACGCATATGTATTTAGCTGGACAATGCTTACGGCACTCACTGGCTTGTATTTGCTATATTTTATTCTGCGAAAAGAAATCCCAAAAGCCAAACAATTCCTGCTCGTCTTAATTGCCAATGGGATCGTATCTTTGCCGTTCTTTCTTAATATGTTGAGGGCAAGATCAGACATTGATTACATTGATACTACTGCTCGGATCGGACTTATTCATACACATATGCCGATCCTAGGGATTTTGATTGTAATAGGGTTTGCAATTCTTATACTCTTATGGCCCAAGAAACACGGAGGTACTAAATGTTTTTTACTCTTTTGTCTTACGGCGCTTTTATTGGTGATCAATCAACAAATAATAACCGGGACTCAATTGCAACCCGGACACTATCATTGGTATATCACCAAGCCTCTTATCGCTATTATCCTGACATTACTTGGCCTCTACTGGGTCGATCGTCTTGTGTCCGGCAAAAAATTAAGAATAGCGGTATATATATTTACGGGCTCATTACTGATTTTAAGCGGCGTTGTTATCCAGACGCATTCTTATGCGGTAAATTATCCTCAATTTCAAGAAAACCAACGCTATGCACCCTTGTTTGATTTCCTATCTGGGCACTACCCAAGGGGGCGTATTATTTGGACCGATCAAAACCTATCTACATTGATTTTGGCCTATACCGGCGACAGTGCTCCTGATAATCTGTACGCTACTCAGTATACTGATAGTCAAAAACATCTCCGAGACATGTTATTTTTGGAGTATCGTTTAAAAGGCGTTAATCCAAAAGATATTTTTAGTATTATGCTGGGCGACCGAACATATGTCACCATGAGATTGTTCGGCCTCTATTATCGAGATCTGCCGGGAAATCATGAGCTTTCAGACGAGGCACTTAAAAACTTAGCCCAAGAGTACAATGATTCGTATGCCTTACCCCTAGAGAAGATCTTTAAAAATCTTGGAATAGATCTCGCAGTAGAAGATAAAAAGGATCATGACCTGGGATTAAGTACACTGTCGTTTTTATCGAAAATAAGTTTGGGCGACGGACTGAATGTGTATGAGTTTAAAAATAAATAATGGAAGACAATTTCTTTAATCTACCAGCAAAAGAAACAGACAATCGGCCTGACTTATCCATTGTTGTTTTATGTTATAAAACCTGTGAGACGCTCATTCCTTATATCGCACAAATGGAGAGGGAACTTCAGCGAGCCGATGGCCTGAAAAATTATGAACTTGTGTTGGTGGGTAATTATTTTCCGGATACGAATGATACAACCCCTGCCATTATACGAAAACTTGCAGACAAAAATCCTAGGATCGTGCCGTTAACCCTAGAAAAGAAAGGTATGTTGGGTTGGGATGTTACTATGGGATTTAAAGCGGCAAGTGGACGGGTAATTGCCTTAATTGATGGAGACGGTCAAATGCCCTCCCATGATATCGTGCGTCTGTATAAGGTCATGAAAACCGGTGAATTCGATCTAATAAAAACATTTCGAAAATATCGGATGGATGGCGCATACCGAAAATTTATATCCGAATGGTATAATTTTATCTTCCGCTTACTGTTTCCGCATGCTTCATTTAGAGATGTAAACTCAAAACCAAAGTTAATAACTCGAGAGGCCTACGACAAGATGAAACTTGTGTGCGACGGTTGGTTTATTGATGGCGAAATTATGCTTGAATCCATGCGACTTGATTTAAGTGTTGCTGAATTGCCGACTATTTTTCATGAAAACGAATGGCGGGGTAGTTTTGTTAAAATGTGGACTATTTTTGAATTTATACGGTACATGATCGCATACAGGATCAAATACTGGTTTAAATAGAAATGAAAATCTGTTATTTCGGGGATTTTGACCCCGAATATGCAAGAAATAGGGTTATTATTCGTGGCTTAAAAGAAAATGGGGCTGATGTTTTATTTTGTCATACTACTCTCACAGGACTCAAGGGTTTGTGGGATTTATTCAAAAAGCACCGCAGCTTGGGCGATAAATATGATATTTTAATTGTCGGCTATTCCGATTCTAGATTTATCGCTCCTTTGGCATGGTTGATATCTGATAAAAAGATAATCTGGGACGCCTTTTACTCTCTTTATGATTCTTGGGTTTATGATAGAAAAATTGTTGCACCCGGAAGTTTAAAAGCAAAGCTCTATTGGTTTTTAGATTGGGTCAATTGCAAGTTAGCGGATTCTGTTTTGCTTGATACCAATGAGCATATAAAATATTTTTCAAAAACTTTTAAAACTTCGAACTCAAAGTTTTTAAAAGTTCTGGTAGGCACCGATGATGACATCTTCTATCCTAGAGAAAAAGATCAAAATAATTCAAGATTTATCGTTCATTTTCATGGTAAATTTATTCCCCTTCAAGGGTTAGAATATATAATCAGAGCGGCGCGCATTTTAAAAAATGAAAAAGTGGCATTCCGCATTATTGGAACGGGCCAAGAATATAATAGAATAAAGAACCTTGCAGACGAATTAAAGTCAACGAATATCTTATGGGTTGGCAGAACAGAATATAGTGAATTGACCGAGAGTATTAAAAACGCCGATGTGTGCTTGGGGGTCTTTGGCGACACTCCAAAAATCCAACGAGTCATTCCCAATAAAGTTTATGAATCGGTTGCAATGCGGAAACCGGTTATATCGGGCAATACACCGGCAATAAGGGAGTTATTTACAGATGGGAAAAACATGCTACTATGCAAGATAGCCGATCCGGAGGATTTAGCGGCTAAGATATTAGAACTATCGGCAGATCCAGATCTTAGAGATTCAATCGCGCAAAAAGGGTATGAGCTTTTTAAAGAGTTCGCTACGCCTCAAATAATAGGCCAAGAACTTATAAAAAATTTAGGGCAATTCATGAAAGATTAGAAAAAAATGAAAAAAAATATTATTAAAATTAAGCCGTGTAAAAAAATAGTTACCTTTGATCCGAAAACCAAGAAACCCAATGGGTGGCTTTTGGAAGTCGTAAGCGACACAGATCACTTCACAAAACATTTGCGTGGGCAAGTGTATTTAACCGTCGTTAATCCGGGAGAATTTAAGGGGTATCATCTCCATGCCGGTGCTGATTATTTTGTTACATGTTTGAGGGGTAAGGTCAAAGAAATAATTTATAAAAGCATGAATGAAAAGCAAGAAGTTAAAATGGGAGACGGAGATTTTAAGACCGTTTTTTTGCCGAAAGGATATCCCCATGCCATTGAAAATATTAGCGGAGAACCGGCATATGTTTTGATTTATCGTTATCCCGCCTGGAGCCCAACATTGAAAGAACAGCTGGATATATCCCCGAAAGAGATTGAGACAGAGGAGGCATGGAGAATAATCGGGAAGTTTAAAAAAGAATTCAAATAAATATGAAAAAAATAAAACCGACAAATAAACCTAAATCTATTTCTAACTTCCCCAGAGAGGCAGGAAAAGTCGTAGCCCAATTAGCAAGTGTTCTCATCGACAAGAAGTCAGAATATCGTTCTTTTGTAAGCACAACATACTTAGGACCGACATTTTTAAATAAAAAATTCAGACCCGGCATCGATAAGGTATATTATACCATGGCGGTATATGACGATGAGGAAAAAAAGGCAGTCGCCGAAGCTTTAGATAAGGGTTGGCTCGGACTGGGCAACTATTCCGCAGAATTTACCAAGAAAGTTGCGACGATTTTCGGCAAGAAAGCCGGTGTATTTGTCAATTCCGGTTCATCGGGAACGCTCTTGGCCTTAAAGATCCTTGATTTGCCCCCCGGTTCAGAAGTAATAACCGCGGCCTGTACATTCGCCACTACTTTAGCGTCTATTTTGCATAATAACTTGGTGCCGGTTATGGCTGACAGCGAATTAGGCACATATAATTTGGACTTAAGAAATTTGTCCAAGATGGTTTCCAGGAAAACTAGAGCCGTTATCTTGCCCCATACACTGGGTAGTCTTAATGACATGGAGGCACTACGGGCTTTTTGCAAGAAGCATAAACTATATTTTGTTGAGGATAGCTGTGATACCATCGGCGGTACAATCGCAGGCAAACCGACCGGATCATTTGCCGATATCTCGGTATGCAGTTTTTACGCTTCTCATAATATAACCGCCGGCGGCGGTGGCGGGATCCTCTGTATGGACGATGATCAACTGCTCGCAAGGGCTATAGCATTTCGTGACTGGGGAAGATTTGGCGATGACAATGAAGATATCGAAGAGCGGTTCAATCTCAATATTGACAATATCCCATATGACCGGAAGTTTTTGTATTCGCTGGTGGGATACAATTTAAAACCGACGGAAATGCAAGCGGCGTTTGGATTGGCTCAACTTAAGAAATTAGATGCCTTTAATATTATTCGAAAAAATAACTTTAATCGTTTGCGTGATGGCTTGAAAAAATATGAGCAGCTTTTCATATTACCGCGAGACCTTCCCGGCGCTGAAACCTATTGGCTGGCTTTCCCGATTACCATTAAAGACGGTGCGCCATTCAGCCGACTTGAGCTGGTCCGTTATCTTGAATCTAAAAAAATACAGACCAGATTGTTATTCGCTGGTAATATATTACGACAACCGGCATTCAAAAACATTCCCCATAGAGTGATCGGCAAGCTGACCAATGCCGATAAGATCATGAAAGATACATTTGTGGTCGGTTCTCACCACGGATTAACCGATGAGATGGTAGACTATATTATTGAAGTGTTTGACGATTTCCCGGGGCTTCATTTAAAAAAATAATGACAATCAATTTTTTATTGCCTCACCTTAAACCTTCGGGTGGGGTTAGTGTCTCAATAACCTTTGCAGACGAATTGTCCAAAAGGGGACATATCGTTGTTGTTGCCGTTGAGAGCAGGAGCTGGACAAGATATTTTAAGAATTTATACAACAATCACCCGCTTCTATCCAAAAATTCCAAGGCGAAGCTGATTAGGGTGAAGAGTTTTGCGGATCTTCCTGATGCGGATATTTTTTTTGCTGATTCATGGAAAGTGGCAAAAAAATTATATGGTCTCAGTACCAAGGGCGCCAAATTTGAATATGTCCAACACGACGAGAGAATGTACCATGGCGACCCCAAGACCGTAGAGGAGGTTTATAGATTACCATTGAAAAAAATGGTAAATGCGACTTGGCTTTACAAGATTTTTAAAGAAGAGTTTAACGAGGAAACTGAGATCTTGTTTAACGCAATCGATTGTAACCTCTTCAATCCTAATAAACGCGACAGAGAGCCAAACGATAAATATGTTAAGGTTTTAATTCTTCACCATGACTATAAATGGAAGGGGACCAAAGAAGGAGTGGAGATCGTCCAGAATCTAAAAAGAAAATACCCAGAGCTCAAACTAATTTTATTCGGTACGCGCCAGGGGAAAATAGATTATTTTTGCGATGAGTATCATTATAATGTATTTGGGGAGAATCTGGCTAAACTTTTCGCAAACTCTGATATATTTCTTGGGCCATCCATAGATGATAGCCGTCCCCTTCCCCATAGATGGGCAATGGCATCGGGTTCAGCATTATCCATATATGACAATGTGAGCACCGATGATTATGTCCTCAATGGGACGACGGCGCTAATTGCCGAAAAGGGTAATAAGGAAAACCTATCTGCAAAACTTGAACAGCTGATAACAGATCCAGATTTGAGAAAAAAAATTGCCGGAAACGCCCTTGAATATGTAAGACAATTACCAACTTGGGCGGAATTGACTGATAAATTGGAAAATATTTTTAGAAGGGCGATTCTCAACAAATAAAAAATGATATTAATCACTGGAAGCAGGGGATTTATTGGTTCTCGATTGCTGGCTTATCTCACTGGAAAAGGTTATGAGGTAGAAGGAATGAATGAAGAAATCACGGACATCGAGAAACTAAAACCGTATTTTAAGAATGCGGAATTTGTAGTTCATCTGGCGGGGAAAAAACCCAATAGCAAGATTGGCGATAAGTGTAACGATGTGTTCCAGGTTAATGTCGTGGGAACAATGAATATCGTGCGGTTATGTCTTGAGCATAACTCTAAACTAATAAATATAAGTTCTACCGCCACGCAATCAGATTACGGAATCAGCAAAATATTGGCTCAAGAATTAATCAGGTTATACGCAAAATATCAAGGGTTGCGAGCTGTAACCATTCGATCCCATGGGATCTATGATGAGCATAACGGAATTACGCCTTATATAAACAAAAATTATCCCTTGGGAAAACTCTTGGAAGACATCGAGAACATAATCGCCTATTATGACTTCAAAAAATATAAAGTTTACAGAACCAGAAATATCCAACAAAAAATTTATTTTGTTAGAAGAAAAGCCCGGGCATTGAAAAGAAAGATACAAGGCATATTAAGATGATTAAGATTTCAATAATTATTCCGACCCATAATCGTCCGGAACTGCTTAAAAAGGCGATTGTTTCAGTTTTGGGGCAAACATTTGAAGATTTTGAAGTTGTAGTAGTAGACGATGGCCTGGAAAAAAGAGCCGATAAGATTATAAAAGAATTTAATGATTCGAGAATAAAATATATTCAGCACCAAGAAGAAAAAGGCGGTTCGGCCGCTCGAAATACCGGGATTAAAGCCGCGTCGGGTAAGTTCATTGCTTTTCTGGATGATGACGATGAATGGTTACCAGAAAAGCTGGAAATCCAGATGGATAAGTTTGAGAATACAACCGATAATATCGGCTTTTGTTTTTCAGCGGTGACGAATATTTATAACGACGGAGCGGAAAATTCAAAGGTCCCGGCGGGCGAAAACGATTTTTTTGAGGCCGCTCTTATGAGAGCAAAAACGTTTTTGAACGTTACCCTTATCATTAAAAGATTTGTTTTTGATAATATCGGTTTTTTTGATGAGCAACTACCAAGCCATCAAGAATCCGATTTAGTTATAAGAATGGCTAAAAAATACAAAGGCCTAGGTATTGATCTTCCCTTGGTTCGAGTGAATATGCTACGAGATCACGATAGCGTTGGAAAAAGTTTGAAAAGGGGAATTGTCGGCAAAGAGATGATTTTATGCAAACACTGGGAAGATTTTAAAAACAAACCCAATATTCTGGCTAGACGGTATTTTGAGCTGGGCTTGTCTTATAGAAACAATTCCCAATTCACAAAAGCAGGGGATATGTTTGAAAAAGCGATGAAAAATGATTTTTTATTCTTGTATCTCTCACACTACTTGAGCATGATGTTCAGCGGTTTTATGTATAAGCTTGTCAGAAAAAGAAAATTACCCGCCTTGAAACTGATCGCGTTGATGAGAACCAAGAATTCTATCATGGTCCTTGAAGATTGTCTGACCGGCCTGTCTGAATTAGCGGACGAAATTATCGTGATGGATAACGGGTCAACGGACGGAAGCATCGAAGTGCTCAAAAAATTTCCCAAGGTCAGGGTACTGTATCGAAACGATAATGGCAGATTTCACGAGGGAAGGGACATGAATATTCTGCTGGAAGAAGCTAAAAAAAAATATCCCGACTGGATATTTATGACGTGGCCGGATGAAATATTTGAAAAACATCTGACGCGTGGCGTACTGGATTGTTACATGCACAGCGGATATGACCGTATTGATTTTAGGATGTGTAATTTCTGGCTTAGCACAAAATATTGTCGATTTGACAGGGACTGGTTTTTGAATACCCTACGGCCCCAGCGTCAAATGTGGCGAAATCTGGAAGGATCCCATTACAATAATGTCTTCATCCACCCTGGCACCATTCAGGGCATAAATTCAAATATTCGCTTTTCTCCTTACAGGATAAAACATTACGGATATGCGTTTAAAAAAGAAGCCGACCAGAAAGCGCGTATCTATAAAGTCCTTGATCCAGAGGAAAAGAGACAATACAAATATAATTCTGGCGATCCCGAATTCGACGCAAACAAAAAGAACATATTGCGCTATCCGTTCATTGAGTTCGATAACAAGGCGGTCAACTATTTATATATCGTTTTATTTAAGTGGTTAAATGATGTTCTTTTGATCGCCGTTAATATGAAAAGAAAATACCTCCACAAATTAAAAATATTTCCCGGCGAAACAGAATAGATTATTGGTTTTCCTGAGTCAGATTACATATCCGGAGCCGTCATCTTTAGTATTAACATATTTATTATATTCAGCGTGCTCAAAATCGTGCATTATAAACATATTTTCCCTATAGCTTGTATTCCCACTTCTATATCTAGCAATTTTCATAATATTTTTTTGATTAAATTCATCAATTGCCAACAATTCACCGGTAAATTCATTGTATAAGCTTGTTTCATTACCAACTACATCATCAAAATAACAAAAAACTCTAGGCAAATGCGGAAGCTTAAAAACCTCAAGTGCATCCATTGTTGAGGTGTAGTAATCTACATCAATTATTACACATGCAACGGGCGCGGCATATGTGAATTTTTCAAGAGACTTTTTAATGTCGCCTAATACTAATTTTGCCAAGCTTAATTTGCTTTTCAACTTTTCAACATCCATTTTATAAAAACCCGTCTTCCACTGATATAGGAGATTTCGATAATCTTTAGTTTCAGGCAAACCTGTTGCAAGATCGAACCCATATATCTCTACTTCAATATTTATTTTCTTCCGTATTTCTTTAACATGGTACTCAATATTAAGCAATCCATCTCCGCTTGCTACCCCGAATTCAATGATACTTACTTTCTTATAACCCAATGAATTCGCTAATCTCAATGATTGATAGATTGGAAAACCATAGTATGGGCGGGGAACCAGTTCTAAAGATAATCTTGTAAAATATGATCCAAAACCAGTCTTCCTTAACAAATATCGGGCAAAAACCACTCTTAACGGTTCTTTTTCAAATATGATTTTTTCGGCCTTGGCTATAATTTTTTTGGGAATAGAAAGAAATGAATTAATTTTCATATAATTTTATATTTTATGTTTGCTTTTAATGCATAGAATCATTTACGATATGTTTTTATAAATTTATTTAGCTCTTCAGGTGTTCCCATGACATGGTATTTATTTACTAAACTCACTTTGACTTTTTTGCCAGATTTTAATAACTCATTGTAGCATGGCGCGACATGGAATTCATTATTTTGTTTTTCCCCGTTTTTTATCATTGTTTCAGCTGCTGAAACAATGTCACTGCCCCGTTTAAAATAGTACATACCCGTCGAGGCAAGGTTTGAAATTGGTTTATTCTCGGCGGTCTCGCAGACATAGCCGAATTTGTCGAGTTTCGCGAAACTGTATCGAGAATCGGTTGCCCTGAAGCATTGAAGGATGCCATCCGGGTTTTCTTTTTCAATCATTTCCCAAATCTTTGACGTGGCATAGGTATCGCAGTTGAAGATAAAAAGCTTGTTTTGGTTATTAATGAATTCTTTTGCCATTAAGCAAGTTTCTGCTTGCCCGCGCGTCAGTTTATCGATAATTATAACTCGAATTCTTTTTCCAAATAACTTCCTCAGTTTTTTAGCAAGTTCGTATTTTTTATCATGCTCATTGAGAATGATAAAGATCAGCTGGTAGTTTTTGAGCTTATCAAGAAAGTTAAACGACCTCATGGCCCACTGAATCATAGGTTTACCAAAGACGGGGATAAGGGGCTTAGGGTCTTTGTATCCTGCCTTGGCGAACCGAGAGCCCGCCCCGGCCATAGGAATCAGTATATTTATCTTTTCAGAATCGAGATCTTCGAGTTTGATGTTATCCCAACCGGTGAATTTATGCGCCAGGTCATCTATGTAAAGTTCGGCATAAGGTTTGCCGAAATGTATCTCATCATAGGGGATATTGTGATTGTCCAACCAGTCAAGGGTTTTCTTGCCAATACGAGCCACTACTTTTCCCTGGTCGCCGTCAGTCGTCTTCATGTGTCGCGCGGTCTGCAAAATAATATAATGTCCGGCTTTTTTCAGGGCTCTTAATTTCTCCAGTGCTCCAGGGTTTATGCGCAATGTACTATAATCTTGCCCATCTTTTTTAAGCTCGGCGATGACGCCATCTAAATCAATCATTATTCTCATAAGTTTTTAATTACTTTACCATCATATTTTCATTGATCAACCTTATCCCGACCAGATACATGGCTTTCTGGCGCATCGGATTATCGCTATGGATTGGGATCATCGACAAAAACAGCAGGGCTTCGATTAATTTTATTTTTTTCAGATCATACCCCCGGCTCACTAATTGGCTATCAAAATATGTACCAATCTGTCGATGATAATCTTCGGCATTATCAATCAGGGTAAACATTCCATTACCAGTTTCTTTTAGTTCAAAAAGATCGCTCATGATAAAATCATAGAGGCCACAAAAACTGTGTCTCATTTTAGCAATATCATATTTTATATCTCCGTAAATGGATGTTTTTCCGAAATTACCTCGGGGGTCAATAAATTTAAAAATACCACTGCCGGGATCAAATAGAATATTGCTTAGGCACAAATCACCATGAATAAAACAAACTTCATCTTTGTCGTATAAACGATCCACGATTCTGGCCAGTTTCTCCTTGAAATGGTTAATGTTTCTATAATCAATGCCATTAATTTTTATCGTATCTTTAGCTATTAATTTTTTCCAATAGGGGTTGCTATCGATTTGTCCTAATCTCTCTATTGTTTTTTTGTAATAGATAGTGTAGTAATGGGATCGAGAGATGCTGGCTTTATGGGCTTTGAAAAGTTCTAGTATATTAAATAGTTTATCAATAATATTCTGCCAAAATTTTATTCCAAGCGTGCCCAAAACAAAAAAATCAGCCAATGATTGGTAACCATAAAATTCAAGCGAGTAAGACGCAGAACCTGGGGATATTTTGTAATCAATAAGACGGGGGGAAAAAATTTTCAAATCATTAGGCATTTTTCTAAACCAATTTATCTCTTGCACAATTTTATCAATATTGTGCCCGCTCTTGGTAATGTACCCCCTTAAATCATCGTAGTTAATAGTATTAAAACTTCTTAATTTTAATAAATCGATCCTGGCTTTATAAAAATTCTCGATATTTCCTAAATCGTACCATCTGTCCGCGTTGATCAGTTTAAATGTATTATTCTTAGAATATTTTTCTAAAATATGCGACAACTCGGGTGTATGATATTTTTTTTCGGCGAATACCATAGACGCAGTTAATTGACGCGAATTTTTAAAATAATATAAACCGCATAATATCTTTCCTTTTCCAGTGTATTCCTCGGGTTTATTTATAAAACTAAATTTATGGTCATTTTTTTCAATAAAACACCACTTTTCCGGAGATTCATATACATCAGAGACAACCAAAAAATTATTATTAAATATTAACCTACCTTTGTATATAGTGTCTCCCAAATAAATAATAACACCCTTTGCATTTTTCAAATACGGTCTTGCCAAAGAAACCGAACAACCTATACTTCCCCGACCACCGTTTTTATAATAAATAACCGTTAAAACGCATTTGGAATGAAATTTTTTAGTAATATATTTTTCCGTGTGATTATCGTCTTCATGTAAAATAACGATCACTTTTACTATACTGCGGCTAATTAGATCTTCGATAATATAATCAATCACCGGTTTGCCGTTGATGGGTATCATGGTATCCGGCAGATTGGAATTAGCCATGATTTTATTGGTAGGTTTGCCGGCCGCAGGGATAATAGCGATAATGTTATTTATACCCATATTGGTTGACCGATATTATAGACCATATAAAAATGGGAATCTTTAATTTTTTTAGATTACATCAGAAGGTGATATTTGGCAACTACGCGTAATGGTAGACATACTCCCGTGTTTTGTGATAGAATCCGATGGTAATCAATAATAATCGTGCAAAAAATAAACAATAAGTGTTCGGTAATTGTCAGTTCGTATGATGGCAGTGAAGATTTGTGGGAACCATTTTTTACTCTTTTTTTTAGATATTGGCCGGACTGTCCTTACCCCATCTATCTCATTACAAATTACAAAATTTACAACCATGATAGAGTAACCACCATAGCAGTAGGTGAACATAAAGGATGGGCTTCAAATATGAGGGTAGTTCTTAAAAAAATACCTACTCCCTATGTGATGTGTTTAATAGAAGATTTATTTATCGAGAAGCCGGTAGACAGTGCCTATATTGATTCTTTAGTGGAGTATATTGATGATAAAAAGGTCGCATATATAAGACTTTTTCCGTCGCCGTTACCAGATCATGATTTTACAAACAATCTTAATCTAGGCCTCATCAGTAAAGGCGCCCCTTATAGGGCTTCTTTGACTGCTGCTCTTTGGGATAAAAAAATACTCAACGACCTTTTGGTTGATGGTGAAAATATTTGGCAAGCGGAATTAGGAGGAACAGAAAGATCAAATAATGTTTCTGCACCATTCTTAAGTGTAAAAAAACCGGCGTTAATTTACCATGATCGGACAGCGGTTGTAGCGGGGAAGTGGATGTATTACGCGGTTAAATTATGTAAAAGGGAGGGTCTTAAAATTGATTTAAAAAAACGCAAGATAGATTATTTTTGGCATATTAACCTGCGATTTGATCAGTTTAGAAAATATCCCACAATGAGAAAAATCAGATCTATTCCGCTTGTGGGAACTATTTCTGCCAAGGTGTTCCGTTTTACCCTCGATGCTATGAGAAGATTTTTACAATAAAATTCCATAAAAAAGTTTAGCTGAAATTATCGTTTACCATGTTGCGTATTTTGTGGAAATAAGAATTTTCATTTTGTAATAATTCATCTGGCGACCCACTTTCTATTATTACTCCATTTTTCAAAACAATGATATGACCGGAGTTCATTACGGTGGATAATCTATGAGCGACAATTATTATTGTTGTTTTTCCGCGTAAATCCGATATGGCTTTTTGAATTAGGGCCTCTGATTCATTATCAAGTGAACTCGTTGCCTCATCCAGGATTAAAATTTGAGGTTTTCTCGCCAACGCTCTTGCTAAGGCAATTCTTTGGCGCTGGCCACCTGACAATTGAATGCCCCTCTCGCCCATGAAGGTTTTAAACTTTTCGGGCATGCTCTGGATGGTATCATAAATATTAGCTATTTTAGAGGCCTCTATGATATCTTCTTCGGATATCGACTCGTCATAAAATCTGATGTTGTTTTCAACGGTGTCACTGAGAAAGAAATTGTCTTGAGGCACATATCCTATATTTTTTTTCCATTCTTTTAAACTAATTCCATCAATATCCTTGCCATCGAGAAGTATTTTGCCGGCTCCAGGAGTAAAAAGCCGCAAAACTAAATCAACAATTGTAGTTTTGCCCGCGCCGGAGGGGCCAATGATTCCCATCACCTCCCCGTTTTTTATAGAAAAGTTAATATTTTTAAGAACTTCTTTGTGAGAAGGGTATGCAAATTGCACATTTTTAAACTCAAGGGATTCATTAAAAATAAAGTTACCAGATTCTCTGTTAACCTCCAAGTTATTGGTAGCATTCCGCTTATAGTCGGAAATAATTTTTAAATATATAGATTGGTTGTTCAAGGTGTACACTTGTCCCTGAACAGACTGAATAAAAGAAAACATTCTCTGGATCAGGTAGACAGTTACAGTAAAAGCCGCAATGTTGAATCCTGGAGACTTGAATGAAAAGACGAACAAAACGGCTACAAATAGGAGCCCCAAAGGTTCAAAAAAAGTTCCAAGAAGTAACCAATAGAATGCGGACTTTACTCTGGTTTTTCTTAGTTCTTCAAAATATTCCTTACCCTTGTCGGCTATTTTGTTTTCAATTGAGGTTATTTTGATCATCTTTGCGCCCATGATACTTTCATTAATATAATGACTTGCCACTTTATTCATAGCAGAAGTTTTCGATATGATTTTTCTCGTTTTATAAAGGAAGGGTTTTATAAATAAAAAGATTATTGCTCCAAGGATTAGGGTCATCAAGGTGATGTCGAAGGAGATGTTTATAGCAACAAACGTATACATTATCAAGCTGGTCGCTATAAGGATTATTCCGCTAATCTGGTCTAAAACACTTGTGGCTTCGGTGATATCACCTAAAAGCACTCTTTCCAGATAACCGACTTTTTGGCTAATCAGGTGAGGCCATGAGGATTGGATTGTTACTCTTAAAAGATTGGTTCTAGCTTGAGCTTCATATTGAGCCATTATTTTTTCATTGGTATATTTGGCTATGAACTGAACAAATCCCTTCAGAACATAAAGAATAACTATAAATGAAAGCAAAAATGGTAATGTGAGAGGAATGCGAAAAAGAGCGAAAACCTTTTCTACGTTTTTGGTGATAAAGTCCATGCCTTGAATTTGTTGATGTGTAATTACAGAGAAAAGAGGAATTATGGCGCCTATGCCTATGCCCCCAAAAAGTCCTCCTAAGAATCCCAAAACCACCATAATTACAAACTTTGATTTGAAGTGACCGAAAGCTTCCAGAAGAAGGGCCATAATCTTTTTAATTTTTTTTAGATTTATCAACATATAAGCATAAGCGAAACCAACGCTCTTATAATCTCATTTTTTTGGAATTTATTCAAGGCGTCTGATTTACGGTTGACGATTATTTATTTCTATTCTAATATAAGCTAGCTCTTTTTACAGAAAATAGTGGAGGTATGAAGCGATGAAAAAACATGTGGTACTGTTTTACCCCCGGCCGACAGGCGGGTATGCCGCTGAACGGCGGCGAGACATTCATTCTATTAGACGGATGTATGCTCCTCTTTCCGTTATGTGCTTGGCCTCTGTGCTTGAAGAAGCGGGGTTCCCGGTCATCCTGCTCGACCAGCGCCTGATGACTGTAGAGGAGATGGACGCGAAGATTGCCGTGGCTCCCGAGATTCTTTTTTTCGGCATATCCAGTATGACGGGGTCGCAAATCATCAACGGTTTGTCTTTCGCGCAGTCGATCCGATCAAGGTTCGGGACGAAAATTCCCATTGTCTGGGGGGGCGTGCATCCGTCGATCTACCCTCAGGGAACGATTAGCCATCCGCTAGTTGATGTCATTGTCCGCTCGGAAGGCGAACAGACAATAGTCGAACTGGCGCAGGCGCTTGAAGAAGGTATTCCCCTATCCACCGTTAATGGCCTTTGCATTAAGTCAGAAGACGGCATCAACATGACACCTCCGCGGTGCATCATCGAATCTCTAGGTTCACTTCCAATTCCGGCCTGGCATCAGCTTGAGGAATACCTCAACCCTGCCCAATATCCAGTGCTTGCATCAATCTGTACTTCCCGAGGATGCCCATTTAATTGTGCATATTGTTACAAAGGCGGTATTGAAGGGAAAAATGAGTGGCGTGCGTTCAGCGTCGACCACATCATGAACGAAGTAAGTTTCCTGCATGACCAATATGGCTTTGATATCTTTGAGATCATGGACGAAAATTTTATCCTGAAAGTCAGCCGTGCTCTTGAGCTTATCCGAAGGTTCAAGGACCGAGGATTGAAAATATCGTTGGTCCGTAGCAACTTTGCTACTTACAAAGAGGCTGTAGTGAAGGAGTTCCCTGGCTTTTGTGATTTTGTTGCCTATTCCCCGGAGACAGGTTCTCCGAAGATTCAGAAATACATCAACAAACAGGCGGACTTCAACAAGATGAAATTGTTCAACGCACGGATTACCGACCTGGGCTTGACGACCGTCCACACATTTATTTTCGCCTTTCCATTCGAGACCGACGAAGATACCGCCGCGACAGTTGCCCTTTGCAAAGACTTTAAAAAGATCAATCCGGCAACACGTATGGCGCTTTACCAGTACATGCCTTACCCGGGGGCATCTCTGACAAACCTGGTAGTCAGGGACTACGGGCTTACATTTCCAGAAAACCTGGAACAATGGGGCAAAACTGATATGTATGGAGAACTGAGTCTTCGGTTCCGCCCCTGGGTCAAGGAAGCTGACCTGCTGTTCCTAAACAACTTCCAACTGCTCTTCAATATCGTGTTTAATTCTTACGAGCCATTGACAAAGGAGATCCTGGCAATCTACGAGTCTGATGACAGGATACGCCGGTTACTGGGCGACATTACCCTAATTCCACGGGCGATCGAAGGCCATCAGGACAACCGTCTTGATGCGCGATTAGACGCTTCTCTCTATGAACGTTTCCGGGACCGGATCTTTATCTGAATATCGTATTTTTCAGCCCTTGAATAACCCTCAAGGGCTTTTTTATTACTACCCTCTTATAAACCTAAACTTTCCAGAAAACTGCCTTAAAGCGACTTCCACATAATCCAACCCCCGCAACAAAGCAAACGAAGGCAACCAGCACCAGTAGGTATTGGGTCCAAAACTTGATTTATATGTTGATTTGGGTGTAATCTAGAGGTCATATGGAAAAACCGTTTACATTCGAAGAGTTCAGGGCGATATATTCAAAAGTTCCCCGACTTTGCGTGATAGTTGTCGTCAAAACAAATAAGGGAATCGTTTTGGCTTTAAGAAAACTGTCTTCCTGGAATAACCTGTGGCACATACCGGGCGGAACTGTTTATTACAAAGAAACCATGCATGACGCCGTAAGACGCGTAGCATCGGATGAGTTGGGTATTTCGGTCCGTATAAAAGATTGTCTTGGATACATAGACGCGTATCCGAGCGAGGAGAAAGAAGTGGGGTTTGGTTCGACAGTTAGCTTAGTGTTCTTGTGCGAGATCAAAAAGGGGCGACTTATGCCGAATGAAGATGCTTCAGAAATTAAAATTTTTAAAAAATTACCGAAAAACATGATCGCTGAAGAAAAAGAATATTTAAAAAAGATTAATTTCGGGATTTAAGACCATTGACTTAAGTATAGGTTTATATTTAAATAATCAATATGAAAAAAATAAGTTTATTTAAAGCAGTACCGACGGGCAAAGAACTTGCAGCTATCAAAAAAGTTTTGGATTCCGGCTGGTGGGCCATGGGTCCCAAGGTTGAGGAATTTGAAAAAACATTCGCCAAGAAAGCCGGCGCGAGATACGCAGTGGCGACCAATTCCTGCACGGCTGCTCTTGATATTGCGGTGCGCGTGGTTAAATTGCCCAATCCGGTGCGGGTCTCGGCCTTTACCTTTGTGTCTTCGGCTCTTGCCCCTCTCAATATCGGTAAGAAGATTGAATTTGTGGATGTTGACCCTAAAACGCTTTGTACGCCTGAAGCCGACATCCAGGTTTTCTACGGCGGCAATGAATCAGGAAAAGGAATTATTTATGACATGGCTCATGCCGCAGGCGTGAAGCATCGAGGTTTGGTTTCTTGCTGGAGTTTTCACGCGGTAAAGAATCTGCCCACGGGTGACGGCGGAATGCTGACCACTAACAATAAGGAACTCTACCGGCGCGCAAGAGCGATCTCTTGGTGCGGTATCGATAAAAGCACCTATGCCCGTTCAGGTTCAAAGTATAGCTGGGAATATGATATTAAAGAGCCGGGCCTTAAGGCAAATATGAGCGATATCATTGCTGCTATCGGGCTTTGCCAGCTGGAAAAATTGGACGCCAACAACGCGTATCATAAAAAAGTTGCCGGCTGGTATGACAAGTACTTACCCGAATTCATTGAACGACGTTTCAAAAGCTCCACCTGGATATATTATCCGATCTTTGTACCATATCGCAATGAGTTGATTAAGTATCTTGCCGAAAATGGCGTTGTAACCTCCGTCCATTTTAAACCCCTATATTATTACAAGATATTCAATTGGCACAAAAAGCTTCCCAATACGGAGTTCATTTATAAGCGTATCATTAGCTTACCGATGCACCTAAAACTGACGGAGTCAGATATACGCCGTGTATGCGATCTGATTAGAAAATTCTACTGTCAGCCTGCGTATAATAGTTTTCAATAATGAACCACGCCCAGAGAAAAACTAGCAAATCATTTATCAATGATTTTGATCAGAAATATCTTGGCGGATTCATAGGGCGAATGATCGGGGACAAAAAAAAGTCACCGGTAGAATCTGTTCTCACGTCCGAAGAAAGAAAAACTGCTCGTAACGAAGTCATCAGGCAAATACAACTGCCAATCCCTACCGACTATGAATTAAAACGGGTTGAGATTATCGTTTTGTTCTATACCGCCCCGGAAATTGAAGTTCAATGCGCCAAACATTTAATTGAGAATACCGATTGGCCCTATAAACTGACTCTTTTTGATAATCGCCCCGGCACCAAGAATATGGGCAAAATATTGAATAAACTCATCCGAGAATCCACCTGCGACTACATTGTTATCATGGATTCCGATTGTTTTGTGCCTAAACTGAACCCGTGTTGGTTGACCCGCTGCATGGAAACATTTGAACGTTACCCCGATTGTTATGTAGTATCACCCGCAATTTCAAGGATTTCATGTCCGCAACAGCAAGCCGATGGTCCACGGGACATAGGCCCTGTAAAATTTACTGACCCATTTCCCAATCCATGCAGTCTGCACAAAAAAGAAATTTTTGGGAAAATCGGTTATTACGACGAAAACTTCCTTATTTATGGTTCCGACGTTGAATGGTCATATCGTCTTATAAATTCTCCGGGGCATTCAGCCTATTTAAGACCGGACGTTTTTGTTGAACATATCCACCATTACTCGGCCAAAAAGGCAAATCGGGAAGAAGACGGATTCACAAAGATAAAATCCGCAGAGAGGGAATATGCCGATAATCTATTCCGGCAAAAAACCGGCAAACAATAATTTTGGAAAAAATCACAGGGCTAACTCTCACCAGTTAGCTCTTTTTTGTTGGCAGAACACTATATTCTTTACGTGGGTGCGATTTTATGTTAAAAATCTTAAATGAAGATGTATCTCAAGACCCTGCAGCCAGCCAATAAAGAGGCCGAAAATGTCCATGAAGTTGCTGTTCCGTATGGTCTGATCGGTGAATCTAATTTGGGCCAGCGAGGCAACAAACAGGTTATTTTTTGGGGAGCGTCGTTTCTTAAATTGTCGGACCAGTTGAAGATTGAGGAATATGTAAAAATAACCAATATGTGCCTCGATTACATAAGGAAGCAGTGCGTGGGCTATGAACTTTTCTACAAGCCCCATCCAGCCGAAAAAAAAGAGCTTAAACTTCTTGATTTGAAATTATTCAGAATTTTAGACGACTCGAAACCCGCCGAAATTTTCATCTGGAAAAATCTTGGCAAGATCGCCTACTCTTTTTCGATAAGCTCCAACGCCTCCATCTCGGCTTATAGTTTCGGTTTGAATTCCTATGTATTTTATAAGTTGTTTGAAAACGCCGTGGGCAGAGCGACATTCGAAGCCTGGTGCGATTATTTTAAAAATTGTCCCGAAAGGATTTCTATTCACGACCTAAGTAAACCGCTGGCGGATAACAAAGAAATTCCAACCGTCAACGATTTATTGGAACAAAACATGAAAAAATTGTTGGAAGAAAATAATGGCGAAATCTGGTTTACCATCGTCGAACCTTCACCGGTGATGATCATGGTGGCTATCGCAAAACTCATCAAAAATATCTCGCCGGGGAGACCCATAAATCTCGTCATCTCTCAACAGCACCGTTGGCGAGCTATAGACACAAATTTTCTCAATGATTATTTTGACGACATAAAATTTTTGCCTCGGGTTTATTATTCTCTCAAGCCGGAACGCTTATTGGAAGCGGTTCGCCAAGCGTTCAAAATACAAAAACTTAAAATCGGTTCTCGTGACATCATTATAAGTTTCATGGCTTTCCCCAATTTCTCATTTGTTGAAAATTGCCTTGTTTCTTATTTTGGTGAAAACAAGAAAGTTACTTTTTGCTATCCGGCCAACTTCAACTTGATGTATGCTCTTGAATTTTCAGGATTCTTTGCTCAACTTAAGTTTAAAACCAAACTGGCCAGCGTTTTTTTTAATAGGGTTCTGGAGCCATGCCTGGGATTGTATCGGACGCTTTACTTGCAGTGCGATGATGGCAAGATTTTCAATATTACCCGATATGAAAAACCGATACATGATATCTTTGACCAAGTTTATCTAACCCAATAAAGGTCAACATTAAAAATATGGAAAATATAAGAATAATTCCCCGGCTGGATATAAAAGGCCCCAATGTAGTAAAAGGAATTTTTACGGAAGGGTTAAGAATCGTCGGTAATTCCAGAGAACTGGCCTTGAGGTATTACAACGAAAACGCCGATGAGTTACTGTATATGGATATCGTGGCCAGCTTATATCAAAGAAATCTTGATTTTGACTTGTTGAAATCTGTTGCTAGCGGCATCTTCATACCCATTACAGTTGGCGGCGGAATCAGGTCAGTCGGCGACATAGATAACGTTTTGAGAGCGGGTGCCGATAAGATAGCCATTAATACATTCGCCATCCACCATCCGGAATTCATCTCCATGGCTATAAACAAATTCGGTTCCCAGTGTATAGTCCTTTCCGTCGAGGCAAAAAAGATCGGAGACAAAAAATGGGAAGCATACACGGATGGCGGGAGAGAAAGAACGGGCATAGACGCCATTGATTGGGTAAAAAAGGCCATTGGTATGGGAGTGGGCGAGGTGGTCGTCACTTCTATAGATAAAGATGGAACAAGAAAGGGGTATGATCTAGAACTTATTTCCGCCATCACCGCCTTTTCGACCATTCCGATCATCGCCCACGGAGGAGCTGGTAGCAAAGAATCAGTAGCAAAAGTTATTAGATCTTCTCGACCCAATGCAATTGCCGCGGCGTCAGTATTCCATTATAACGATTATACGGTTGATTCATTAAAGGTTTTTTTGCATGGAAAGAAGCTAAAAGTTAGGATGGCGTGACTATGACCATGAAATCACCAAAAATTGCGGTAGTTGATTATGGAGTGGGCAATCTATATAGTATTCAGAAGGCCTTTGATAAATTTACGACAAAGGCCATAATCACCGAGGAGGCCAAGGAAATAGAGTCATCTGATGCTCTTGTATTGCCCGGCGTCGGTTCATTTGAAGCCGGAATGAACGGACTTTGTATTCGAAATCTAGAAACCACTATTAAGCAATTTGCCGAAAGCGGCAAACCGATCTTGGGGATATGTTTAGGCGCGCAATTATTGCTAAGCAAGGGCTTCGAATTTGGCGAGTTCTCCGGCCTGAATATTATACCGGGGCGGGTTATAAAGTTTCCTAAGTTGGCAGACAATGCAAAGATCCCGCATATCGGATGGAATAGATTATCTTTTAAGACATCCGTGTCTAAAAACGACACACCATTCAGATCAATAGATCGGGAAGCGGATGTTTATTTTGTCCACTCATATATATTGGAGCCAGATGATAAAAAGGTTATTTTTGCCACGACTGAATATGGCGGCCATGAATTTTGTGCGATTATTAAAAAAAACAATATTTATGGATGCCAATTCCATCCTGAAAAAAGCGGCCCCGTTGGGCTAAAGATAATAGAAAATTTTATTAAAATAGCATAGACAAAATATCATGAGTAAAATTCCAACAAAATATGGTTTGCCAGAGGAGGTCAACTTTTGCAAAAAATGTGTTGTTTCGAATCAAAAACCAATCTCGGCAGTTGAATATTCGCATACCAAAGATAGCAAAAAAGGAACTGTAAATTTTAATGAGGATGGAATTTGTGATGCCTGTCGAGTGACCGAGCGTAAAAAATCAATTGATTGGGCGGAACGCGGAGGGGAGCTAATGAAATTATGCGATAAACATAGAAAAAAAGACGGGTCTTATGATTGTTTAGTCCCGGGGTCGGGCGGTAAAGACAGTTTTTACGCGGCTCACATTCTGAAGTTTAAATATGGCATGCACCCTCTCACGATAACCTGGGCTCCCCATATCTATACGCCATGGGGTTGGAAAAATTTTGAAGCCTGGATTCACGCGGGCTTCGACAATGTACTCTACACGCCAAATGGCAGAACTCACCGTTTGCTCACGCGCCTGGCCCTCGAAAATCTTTTTCATCCTTTTCAACCGTTCGTTTTCGGACAGAAGTCACTGGCGCCTAAAGTTGCGATTCTTTACGATATACCGCTTATTTTTTATGGAGAAAATGAAGCTGAATATGGCAATCCGATCGCTGATGCCGATAAAGCGGTTAAAGATTGGTCGTATTTCACCTCTTCCGATAAAACAAAAATTTTTCTAGGCGGCGTTTCTCTCTCTGATCTGTCAAAGAAATATGGCGTTCAGGAGAACGACCTTAATCTCTATTTGCCCGCCAACCCCAAAGATATAAAAAAACACAAGATCGAATTTCATTATCTGGGCTATTATTTAAAATGGCATCCTCAGGGAGCTTATTACTATTCCGTCGAACACGGGGGTTTTCAGGCATCGCCGGAAAGAACCCCGGGAACATATAGCAAATACAACAGTATTGATGACAAGATGGATGACCTCTACTACTATACCGCGTTCATTAAATTTGGCTTAGGCCGAGCCACTAATGATGCCGCCCAGGAGATAAGATCGGGTGAAATCACTCGGGAAGAAGGGGTCTCGCTTGTAAGAAGATTTGATGGAGAATTTCCGGAGAGATTTGCCGATGAATTGTGGGAATATCTCAGTATCACCAAAAAAGAATTTCCGAAAGCCCACGGATCGTTTATCCATCCAAAGATGGATAAAAAATATTTCATGCGTTTGGCCGATGAGTTTCGTTCGCCTCATCTTTGGAAGAAAGAAAAAGGTATTTGGAAACTAAGGCATCAGGTAAAATAAAAAAATGAGGAACATGCTTAAGGGCTACAAGATATTCAATATTGATTCCAAACAATCCCGGCCAAAAGATTTCTGGAAAAACGTTTTGGTTTACAAGGATCATATGATGAATAAATTCGCTTCTAGTATTAAAACTCGCAATAAATTCGTTTGCCCGCTCTGCGGTTCCCAAAAGGGCGACAATTTCTTGTCCTACAATAAATACCAGCTCATTGATTGTTCAAAATGCGGCCTGGTTTCGCCAAATGTTGATTTTACAAAGCTGGGCAACCATGGGGTCTACGACGACGAGGTCTATAAAAGGGATGTTAGAATTAATGTTTTGAACACCTATGATTATCGGAAAAAAACTTTGGCTCCGGAAAGGTTGAATTATATATTGGAGAAAACCAAAATCTCCAAAAATAGGATAAAACTTCTTGATGTAGGTTGTGGCCCTGGTTATCTGTTGAGTTATCTGAAAGACAACGGCGTTAAGTATAAAGGTCTGGAATTATCCGATTTTTTGGTTAAGATATGCAAAAACAGGGGGTTAAACGTAGAAAGTGCCGATTTGAAGAATGAAAAGGACGGGTCTTACAACATAATCACTCTTTACGATGTTCTAGAGCACCTGACCGATCCGATAACTCTTTTTAAGACCATAAATAAAAAATTGATCAAGAACGGTTTTGTTATAGCTCATACTCCCAATATCCATTCGCTATCTTTTCTGCTGATGGGCAAAGACCAAAACAACCTCTACCCATTCCAACACATTTGTTTCTTTGATCAGAGATCTTTGGATTATTTGGCCAAGAAAACCGGTTTTAAGGTTCATTCCGTTGATTATTATGGTTTGGATGTAATGGATTATTTCTGCATGAAAAATTACGAAGATAGATTTGATTACTCATCCAGGTTAAAAGATTTTATTCCTTTGATGCAAGCCATAATTGACAAGCAGAACATAAGTAACCACATGAGAATAGTTTTTCAAAAGAGCAATGATTAAAAAAGAGAAAAATTTAGCTGTTATCTGTGCGCGGGCGGGTTCAAAAGGGATACCGAATAAAAACATCCGGATTTTTCACGGCAAACCTCTTATCGCCCACGCTATTCTCCAAGCTAAAAGGTCCGGTTTTTTTGATCGCGTCATAGTTGATACCGAGAACCCTGAAATCGCCAAAATAGCAAAAAAATTCGGGGCCGAGATATCGTTCAGACCGGCCAGTTTGGCATCCGATACCGCACAGATCAACGATGTTTTCTTATCGCTTATAAGAAAATTGAGAGATGAAGAGAATTACCATCCTGATGTGATTACTTTACTTCAACCGCCATCACCGCTTAGAGAAATCGAGGACATAAAAAAGTGTTACGAGCTGATGAAAAATCCTAAAATAAAATCGGTCTGCACGGTTTGTGAAACACATCCCCGCTTCTATCAGATCAGCAAAAAAGGAAAACTTGTATTGATAAACCAGCCCAAAAAAGAAAATGCCAACCGCCAGGCCTGGCCAAAGGGTTATATCCTGAATGGGTGCATGGTTTATATGATCAGAACCGAGGAATTCTTGAAAACGAAGAAATTTGTAAATGAGAATACTCACGGTGTGATTTGCCCCCGCTGGCGTTCGATAGATCTTGACCATCCCGAGGACTGGATAATGGCTGAATTGGTCTACGCGAATAAGAAGAAAATAGAACAAAAATTAAAAAGATTTGAATAAAAAACGGCTTAAAATTATGCAAATAGGTTTGGGTTCGATGGGCAAGAGAAGAATCAGAAATCTCCTCTTTCACAAAATACCCAAGGAGAATATTTATGGTTTTGATCCTTTAAAAAAAAGGCGTCTTGAAGCGCAAAATAATTTCGGGATAAAAATATTCAATAATTTCAAAAAAACCCTAGACCGAGTAAAACCAGATGTTTTCATCATATCAACTCCACCCGACAAACATTCCGATTATTTCCTATATGCTGCAAAGCACAAAAAACATTTTTTTGTCGAACATCCAACCACCGATAAGGGCTATAAACAGTTGATGGGCCTTTTGGACGGTACTTTTGTGGGTGCGCCATCATGTAGCTTGAGATTTCACCCGGCGATAAAAGCAATGAAAAAAATATTGGACAGCGATAAGATCGGACGAGTTTTATCATTTCAATATCACATGGGCCAATACTTGCCCGATTGGCATCCCTGGGAAGATTATAGAAAAGTTTATTTCTCCAAAAGACCTACCGGTGCTTGCAGAGAAATGTTCGCGTTTGAACTGGGCTGGTTGAGCTATGTGTTAAATTTGAAAGTTGAGAAGATCGCTGGATTCACGGAAAAGCTTTCCGGACTTGACATGAACGCCGATGACTTATACGCCTCTATTATTAGATTCCAAAATAATGTAATCGGCAACATCAGCATTGATATCTTATCGCGAAAACCATTCCGGACATTGCGGGTGATCGGTTCAAATGGGGTTTTGGAATGGGAGTGGCAGGACAGCCGGATAGAATTATTCACTGCCAAGGACAAAAAACTCCAAGTGATCCATCTGAAAAAAGGTCATAACGAGAAACATTATATAACCACCGAAGATATGTACGAAGAAGAGATTGGTAGATTTTTAACCGCGATCGAGGGCCGAAGCAAATATCCCTTTTTATTTAAAGAAAACCACCGCTTTCTGAAGGCCTTATTTGCTTTGGAAAAAAGCAGTCGAACTGGTAAGACTGTAACGGTTATTTAAATCTTAATTTGATTTATTTCTGAATAATGTTAAATAACTAACTTATTATTTAATATTAAAACAGCAAGAGAACAATTATGATTACTGTAAAAATAGGTAAATCTGAAATTGGATACAGCTGGCCGGTATTTTTTATCGCTGAAGCAGGTGTGAATCATAATGGACGACTTGATCTGGCATTGAAGCTGGTTGATGCCGCGGCTGATGCCGGAGCCAATGCCGTTAAGTTCCAGACTTGGAAAGCCGAACAGGTAGTGACCGGCGGTGGCGAGATGGCTGAGTATCAAAAGAAAAATACCGGTAAGACGGAATCCCAGCTCGAGATGCTGAAAGAGATCGAACTGGATGAACGATTCTATGATTCGATAGTGGCAAGATGTAAAAAAAGAAATATCATATTCTTATCCACGCCTCATGGCCACATCAAAAGCGCCGATTTTCTTCATAAGCTCGGAGTCCCGGCATTCAAGATCGGCTCTGGAGATCTGACCAATCAGCCGTTCTTGGAACACATTGCCAAATTCCGGAAACCAATGATCGTGAGCACGGGTATGGCAACCCTGAAGGAAATTAAGGATGCGATGAAATGGATAAAAAGAGCGGGCAACGACAAGATTGTATTTCTCCATTGCACGACAAACTATCCATGTCCTTTTGAAGGGGTGAATTTGGGGGCTATGCAGACGATGATGAAAGCACTGCCGTCTGTTCTCGTCGGCTATTCTGACCATACCGAAGGCAGTCTTGTATCAACAATGGCAGTCGCATTGGGCGCCTGCGTTATTGAAAAGCATCTGACCCTGAATAAAAACACGGAGGGTCCGGACCATAAGGCATCATCCAATCCCGAGGAGCTGAGAATTGCCATTCAAGCCATTAGAAATATCCCGATCATTATGGGGCGGAACATTAAACAACCGGTTCCAAGCGAAAAGAAGATAGCACTGATTACCCGAAAAAGCATCGTATCACTCAGGCCCATTAAGAGAGGAGAGAGATTTACAGAAAAAAATCTCGGCATCAAAAGGCCGGGAAATGGTGTATCGCCTAGATATTATCAGTCGTTGCTTGGCAAGTTGGCCAAAAAAGACATAAAGAATGACAGCTTAATCCAAAGTGGTGACTGGTGAACCAGAGCCGCGGGGCCATTTAACCGAGGTTTTTATTTTTATGGGAGACCAAATTATTAAAAAAATAGCTTATATTTCCGGAACCCGGGCTGATTTTGGGATGATGACCCCAGTGCTAAGAACCATAGACAAAAGCAAGCGTTTGAAGTTGCAGATATATGCCACCGGTTCTCACTTGATGCCCGAATTCGGTCTGACCGTTGATCAAGTTGAAAAAGAATTTCCGGGAAAAGTTAAAAAGATCAGCTGCGTATTTAAAAGCGATGACAGAAAAGGAATGGCCAAATTCACCGGTGAATTCCTTACCAATATAGTCAATGCCCTATCTAAGAATAGGCCGGATTTTATTCTAACCCTTGGCGATCGGCCGGAAATGCTATGTGCCGCCACAGCCGCGTTGTATTTGGGCATTCCAACTGGGCAAATGGGTGGCGGCGAGAGGACATCTACCGTTGATGAAATCGCTCGGCACGCCATTACCAAACTTTCTCAAATTCATTTTCCGTCTACTGAAGAATCAGCAAAAAGAATAGAAAAAATGGGTGAGGAGAAATGGAGAATTCATATAGTTGGCGCGCCGGCTCTTGATGTCATTTTAAATGAAAAATTACTGTCAAGGGAAGATCTCTTCCAAAAACTAGACCTTGATCCCGATCATAAAGTAATTTTGGTAACTCAACACCCGGTAAGCGAGGAATTTGAGCGGGCTGGAAAACAAATGGAGGAGACAATGGCGGCTGTAAAAAAATTCAATTTGCTAGTGGTTGTGGCTTATCCCCATCCTGATGCCGGCGGCCGGAGAATCATAAAGGTTATAGAAAGGGAAAAAAATAATTCCTTGTTTCGTATTGTTAAAAGCTTACCCTATAAACACTTTTTAACTCTGGAAAGAGAAGCTGCGGTATGGATTGGCAATTCAAGCGCGGCCATGATAGAATCATCTTCATTTAATGTGCCGGTAGTTAATATCGGCTCAAGACAATCAGGCCGTCAAAGAGGGGACAACGTTATAGACGTCGGTTATAAAAGAGCAGAAATAATCGCGGCTATTCATAAATCATTGGATGATAATATTTATAGAGCCAGAGTCGCAAAATCGAAAAACCCTTGGGGTGACGGCAAAACCGGACCAAGAGTAGCTAAAATTCTTGAAGAATTGGATATTAATCCGAGATTATTAGCAAAACAGATTAATTATTAAAAAATGTCAAACAGAAAAAATTACACGATTTTAATAAAGGAACATTATAAAAAGGAAGCCGAAGAACACGGCCTGGCTTCGACGAGCACCATGGCCGACCTAATGACAAGGAGATTAGAAATTGTTAATATCTCCTCATATCTGAAGGATGAAGAAAAGTGTCTTGAGGTCGGTTGTGGTAATGGCAGTGGGTCAATAGAAATTTTAAAAACCAAAAAAATAGATTTGACTTGCATCGATTTTTCTCGCGACCTCATTACTTTAGCCCAAAAGCAATCCACTAAAAACATAAAAGGAAAAATTAAGTTCCAAGAGCGAGACATTTTAAAATTACAAGATAAAAATAAATATGACTGCGTTTTTACGGAAAGATGCATCATTAACTTGTTGAATTGGAACGACCAGAAAAAAGCGTTAAAAAACATAGCCGGAGTTTTAAAAAAAGGAGGTAGATTGATATTGTTGGAAGCTTTCAAAGATGGTTTAGATTCATTGAATAAAGCCCGAGAGGAGATTGGGCTAGCTGCCATACCGCCGGCATATCACAACTTGCTTCTTGACAAGATCTCGGTCAGCAAATATCTTGTCAGCCAAGGAATGAGGTTTGTTGAAGAGAATAATTTTTTGAGTTCTCATTATTTTGGGTCTAGAATTTTATATCCGGCCTTGGCAAAAGCGGTCTCAAAAGAAATCATTTACAATAGTACTTTCGCTGATTTTTTTGCTTCGCTCCCGCCACATGGGAACTTCGCCCATATTAAAATTTTAATTTTTAAAAAATGAAGAAATATCCAATCGCTAAGCCATACATTAAAGAAAGAGAAAGACAGTTAGTAATGGAAGTTTTAAATTCAGGAAATTTAAGTTTGGGGCCAAGGTATATTGAATTTGAAAAAAAATTCGCCGAAAAAATTGGCACAAAATACGCCTGCGCAGTTTCAAGCGGTACGGCGGGCTTGCATTTGGCGATGATTGCAACTGGAATTGGTCCGGGTGACGAGGTAATTACTTCACCTTTTTCCTTTATTGCTTCCGCAAATTCGGTCTTATACGTTGGCGCTAAACCGGTTTTTGTCGATATCGAACCAGTAACATACAATATCGATCCTTCCAAGATTGAAGAAAAGATCACCCCAAAAACCAAAGCAATTTTGGTTGTTCATATTTTCGGCCAATCGGCCGATATGAGCCCCATCCTAAAAATTGCCAGGAAACACAAACTGCAGATAATTGAAGATGCCTGTGAATCGGTTTGCGCCAAATTCAAAAACAAAAATGTCGGAACATTCGGGGAATCGGCTATTTTCGCCTTTTATCCCAATAAACAGATGACTACCGGCGAAGGCGGAATTATTGTAACGAATGATAAAAATATCTATACTCTCTGTGTAAGTTTAAGAAATCAAGGACGTTCGGAAAATATGCAGTGGCTAGATCATTCTCGGCTAGGCTATAATTATCGTCTCGATGAAATGAGCGCGGCTCTTGGATTAGCCCAATTGGAGAAACTGGATTTCATGATCAAAAAGAAAAGAACTATTGCTCAATTATACAATAAATATTTTGCGAAGCACGATCGGATAATAGCTGTTCCCCAGATCGGCAAAGAAAATACTCACAGCTGGTTTGTTTATACCGTGAGAATAAAAGATCAAAAGATAAATAGAGACGAAATTATTGAAGATCTACATAAACAAGGTATTTCCACAAAACCCTATTTACCCTCAATCCATTTGTTTGGCTTTTACAGAGATAAATTTAACTATAAAAGAGGCGACTTTCCGGTTTCGGAAATGGTCAGCGATTCTTCCCTTGCTTTGCCGTTCTATATAGGATTAAAGGAGGCCGATATTAAACACATCGCTAATAAAGTTTTGGAAGTGTTGATGAAATATGGTAAATCAATTTAAAAATAAAACCATTTTAATTACCGGGGGAACAGGCACGATCGGAGGAGAATTAACGCTTCAGCTCCTTAAATTTAAACCGAAACAAATTAGAGTTTATTCCCGAAATGAAAGTCGGCAATATTATCTTCTCGAAAAACTGGGACATCCCCAAAATGTTCGAGCGCTGATCGGCGACGTGCGAGATCGCGAGCGGCTTTCTTTTGCCATGAAGGGCGTAAATATAGTTTTTCACGCCGCGGCTTTAAAGCATGTGCCCTTTTGCGAATATAATCCGAACGAAGCCGTCAAGACCAATATTATCGGCTCGCAGAATGTGATAGATTCGGCGTTGAACAACAGCGTAAATAAAGTGATAGGAATTTCAACGGATAAAGCGGCGGACCCCTGCAGCGTTATGGGCGTTTCAAAGCTCATGATGGAAAAATTGTTCATCAATACTAACTATTTTACTCCTCCGGAAGGAACGAAATTTTCTTGTGTCAGGTTTGGCAATGTCAGCTGGTCGGACGGATCCGTTTTACAAGTTTGGAAAAAACAAGCGGAAAAAAGTGGGGAAATTAACATGACAAATAAGGACATGACCAGATTTCTGATGTCGACCAAGCAGGCCGTCGGTTTGACCCTAAAAGCGGCCGAATTGGCCAAAGGAGGAGAGATTTTTATTCTTAAAATGCCCTCGATTAGGATTGATGATTTGGCGGGCCTTTTCATTTCAAAACATTTCCCCGGAAAAAAAATAAGAATAAAAGAGATAGGCAACCGAGCCGGAGAAAAAATTCATGAAGACCTTCTGGGAGGGAGTGACCCGGCTAAGAGAATTGTTGCCAATGATGAAATGTTCATTCTGGTGCCATCGGCCAATATCAACAATCTTAAACAGGATGTTTTCGATTACAAGGGATTTAAAGATATCACCGGAGATAAAAAATATTCCTCGGATAAACATCAAAAACCCAAAGAGATTTCCAAAATTATTTAAAAATCCGACGTTAAGTCGGATTTATTTAAACTGTTCTGAACCCTCTGAATTTTGGATCCTTTTCAATGTACAATTTCCTCGCAATTTCCGCGGATTTACTCTGTTGCCCTGAAAAATACCTGTTCATTAAAGTAGTATTCGCATCTAGTAAAAGCCGATGGAATACTTCGTCGCTCATTTGAGTGAAATTTACTGAAAGCAGGTCTGAGTTTACGTGTTTGATCTCGTAGAAATCTTCTGGACCCTTCAGAAGCCCATTCTTAATGGCATAATAGTACAGATATGAACCCGGATATGGAGTGACCGGCCGAATAGTCCTCATCTGGGCGTGGTCGTCATATTTCAGTAAGAACTCGACTCCCCTTTGAAGAATTTCCGCCGTTTCCCCGATATTTCCGAATATGATGTTCAAACCTGGGCTTATTCCGGCCGCGATCGTTGCTTCAACGCCGGCAATTATTTGTTTAACAGTGAGTACTTTTTTCATTATCCTGAGCATCTCGTCGTCAAGAGATTCGATGCCGTAATTGATAAAAACGCATCCTGTTTGTTTCATTAAGCCCAACATTTCCGGTTTCGCGTAATTGAGTCTTCCATTACAGCACCATTTGATGTTCAATTTTGCTTTCTGAAAGCTTTCGCAAAGCTCAACTATCCGATCCACGGAATTCATGAGCAATTCGTCAAAGAATAAGAAATACGATACCCCATATTTTTTTTGAAGGATCTTTATTTCTTCAATGATGCTCTCAGAAGATCTGATCCTTAGGCCTTTGTCCATCCGATAACAAAAATTGCATTTGAAATCGCAACCCCTGCCGGACAGCAAAACCATAAACCTCTCGGTATTGCGTATATTTGGCATTCTGTACAGAGCATAATGCTCCATAGGGAAAAGATCCCAGGCTGGAAGGGGAATACTGTTCATGCCCATAATAAGAGAACGCCGCGGAGTCTGAATAAATTTACCAGAATCCTTGTCAAAATAAGCGATACCATTAATGGAGGATAAATCATTTCCATTTTCCAATCTTGCCAGCAATTCCGTTATCGTTACCTCTCCCTCGCCGATGACAACCGCATCCGCTCTCGTTTTACGCAAAAAGAATTCCGGTTCCGGCGATGGCCCATGGCCTCCTATCACAAAAAACGGTTTTCTAGAGGTTTTGCCGATTGCCTCAGATATTGCTAGCAATTTTCTATACTGGTAATAACCTCCGATTACGCCCAAACCGACCACATCAAAGTGGTTGGCATCGAGGTAATCAGTCAGATGCGTTTCAGGCCAATGATAGATATCCTGATTGTAAATAGTAACTTTATGGCCCGCGTTTCTGCACGCTGAAGCGATATACGCAAGCCCCAATGGGAAAAGGGAGATGTGGGATTCGTTGTCGTAGGCAATCAGCAAAATTTTCATTTCACCCTCTCACAGGAATTGTTAATGTTCGAGATTTTAATGCTGTCCCATGCGGATACTACCCTAATATATTTGATTTGGCAAGCTATAAATGGAACATCAAAAATGGCAGTTGCTTTTATTTGTTTTATTTCGTATGATTTATATTATGAACAATAGCCAGAATAAAAAAATACTTCCGACAGCGGAGCCAATGCTGGCAAAAATACTACGGTATTTTGTTTATTTATCGGCTTTCATGCCGCTGATAATTTTTAATGATTTCATTTCGCCGTTCCATTTTGGAAAGGTCGTAATTTTTCGTTCGGCAGTGGAGATAATGGTCCTGCTCTACATTGTCCTTATCATCAAAGACAGGTCATATTTGCCGCCACGGACCAAATTATTCTGGGCCATCACCGGTTTCACCGCCGCGTATGGCTTAACCACTTTCACCAGCGTCAGTTTTTTTCAAAGTTTCTGGGGCACCCTTGAAAGAATGGGCGGTTTTTTCAGCATGCTTCATTTCTGGGCTTTCTTCATAATCTTGTCGGCGATTTTCAGGAAAAAAAAGGAGTGGATAAATCTAGTTAACCTATTTTTGATTGCCAGCTTGGGCTCGGCATTTTACGGATTTTTGCAAAAGACCTCCTGGACCTGGATAATCGGTTCGGGAAGCCGTGTAAAAATATTCGGGACCATCGGAAATTCGGCGCTATTTGCCGGCTATATGATCGTTTGCGGATTTTTGGCGCTGACTCTGTCTCGAGTGACAATTTCCCCGGCTTGGCGGAAATTTTATTATTTAGTATTTGTTTTAAACTCGATCGCCGTCTTTTTAGCCGGAGTCAGAGGTTCAGTTATCGCCTTAGTCGCCGGTATAATTATTTTCGGGTTATGGTTGTCGGTAGAGCTGGGTTTGAAAAAAGTCAAGAATTACTCCTTGGCATTTCTGGGACTTATAATTTTGGGGACAGGAATTTTACTTGCCGCTAGAAATACGAGCTTTGTCAGAAATAATTCATATCTGGACAGATATTCGGATCTTTCCATCAATTCAACAACGGTCCAAACTCGATTTTGGGCTTGGACCGCCGGCTTCGAAGGTTTCGTTGACTCCGCTCGCTCGGTGATTGTCGGTTATGGCCCGGAAAATTTTGACATTCCGTTTTCGATTCATTTCAATCCGAAATTTTACAATGGCCCGGGTTCAGAAACGCTTTTCGACCGTGCCCATAATCAATTCCTTGAGGTTCTTTTCACGATGGGCATCGTCGGTTTTATGACATACATTTTAATCTTCTTTTTCGCTTTCAAAGCCACCGGTAAATTCAAGTCCGGTGACCCCAAAGAACAGAAAGGATTGAATATTCTGAAAATCGGTTTGATTACCACCCTGATCGCCTATATGATCCACAATTCTTTCATTTTTGATACGTCGGCCAATTATCTGGTTTTCTTTTTAATTTTGGGTTTGATCAATTTCTTTTCTCTGCCTCCAATCCAAACGGTGCCGGTTCAGCATGACAATCGAAAGCAACTGATAAAACAAAATGGTTCGAGCACGCTGGCCTATATTGTCGGCATAATTCTCATTGTGCCGACCTGGGTCTTGATCTATGACACTAATATTCTGCCGGCAATTGCCAATTACACGACTACCCGGGCGATTGTGCTCGGCTGGAGCGGCCAGTTTAGCGATGCCATCGTTCAATATGAAGCCGCGCTGAAGTATGATGTTCTGGGCAAGTACGAAATACGCAATCGATTCGCCCAGGACTTGCTTCAGGATGTTTCTGGAAAAAAACTTGATGACACCTTTACCCAGGCCTTTTTGGTGGCCGCCGATTATGAAAAAAAGAACATCCAGCAGTTTCCGGATGATTATCTGCCGTATTTGTATTTAAGCCGTATATATATTACGCTGGGCTCGGGTACTCCGACTTCGCCCTACAATGACATGGCTTTGGACAATTCGCTGGCCGCGCTCAAGATCGCGCCCAAATTCGTCAGAACTTATTTCGAGGTCGCCCAGGGTTATCTCAACAAAGGCGACGAGAAGGATGCCATAGTTTATTTCCAGCAAGCCGCAGATCTCAATCCGACCGTCGGTCTTTCCTGGTGGTATCTGGGCATAACTCAAATTGATTCCGGTGATACAACTAATGGATTAAAAAATATCGGGCTGGCCTATCAACGCGGTTATGATTACAAGAGCGATGAATCGAATCTAGTTCATCTCGTCACTGTTTATTTGAAATTGAAAGATTATCAAAACCTCGACGATATTTACATGAATCTGGTCAAGGTCGCGCCAAATAATCCTCAATATCACGCTTCTTATGCCGTGGTCTTAGCGCAACTGGGACAGATCGACGCGGCTGTCGAGCAAGCTCACATAGCGGCGCAATTGGACGCGACATTTCAGCCAGAAGCTCAAAAATTTGTCCAGAGTTTAGGAAGACAGTGGTGATGTCGGCTGGTCGGTGATGAATTTTTTGGTCTTGCTGAAAAGTTTTTGAAGGATGATGTTTATGGTTTTGAGAATTATGCCGGCGTCCAAAAGGAGCGTCCGGTTTTTTATATAATAAAGATCGTGCTGGACCTTCTCAAAAGTATCCCGAACGGTCATGCCGTCCTTGAAATCCAATTTGTAATTTATTTGAGCCCAGCCGGTCAGCCCCGGTTTTATCAAGCACCGCTCTTCATAGAACGGAACGTCTTCTTGGAGTTTGCTATGAAATTCCGGGCGCTCTGGCCGCGGGCCGACGAACGACATATCACCCCTGATAATATTCCAGATCTGGGGCGCTTCGTCGATCCTGGTCCTTCGCAAGAACCGGCCGACCCGCGTCCGTCTCGAATCATTGGCTGAAGCCCAAACCGGACCGGTTTTTTTCTCGACATCGTGGTCCATCGTCCGCAATTTTATCAAAGTGAAGATCTTTCCCGAACGGCCGATCCTTTTTTGCTTGTAGAAGATCGGACCGGGTGAATCAAGTTTGATCGCCAAGATAATGAATGGAAGGAACACGACGAAGACTAAACCGATGATAACCGCGAAAATAATATCAAAAACTCTTTTTCCGACTTCATAGGCGCGCTTGCTGTTTTCGGAAAGGTTGGCAAGAAACCAGGCCTGATCGATGGCTCCCAAAGGCACCTTGCCGGTAGCCATTTCATAAAAATATGAAAGGTTGTAAAAAACCATTCCCTTGCCAACGAATTTATATAATATATTTATGATTCGCGGCACCAAATAGGCCTCGGGTCCGAGGATCAGGGTTTTGACATCTTTCTCGGCGATAATTTTTTCCAAGATCTCTGGCGCTGAATAATGGGCGGTGTCAATGATGCCCAGAGCATTGTAGCCGAGCTGCGGATTGGCCAGAAGATGATCGTAAATTTGTTGTGACTGGGGGCTCAAACCCAAAAACAGAGCGTTGTTGTTAAAAGTATTTCTTGCCGACAAACGGTTGAAATAATATCGCCAGGAGCCGAGTAAAATTCCGGAGACAACCAGAAAAATAAAAAGATTGGTTTTAGGCGTGATATTGAAGAAATGGATGAAATAAAAGAAGAGGATCGAAAAAAGAGCGTTGGTCAAAAAAGAGTAGGTCAGGGTCGAATAAAACTCATAATTATTTTTCGCTGACCGGATCTCGTACAAGTTGGCGATATAGAAAACTAAAAGCCAAACCGCAAAAATTATGGAAAACGGAACGAGGTGGGCTCGTAGCAGGAGGACATAGCGCGGGTCGGCTCCGTAACGGATAAAAAGCGCCAAAAACAGCGATAGATAGAGGATTATGACATCTCCCCAAAAAAGTGTTTGCCTTCTCATCCCGTTAGAAGTCACTGCTGCACAGTTAATCACATAAGTTATACAACCTGCGACAGATTGACTATATAATTAAGTATAATTTGCGGACCCGCTAGGGTGACTTCTAACGGGACTCATTTCCTATAATAATACAACAAAAAAGAGGATATGTCCAACTTTTTGCAATTTCGCGCTGTTCATATACAATAAAGAGATGCTGAAAAGATTTTTAACGGTTATCGGTTTTATTTCTATCTTCGGTCTAGGTCTTGTCGGTTCGGCCAAAGCCGACGCTACCGGTCAAAACCAGACATTTTTTGTCGATAAAAATTATGACGCTCAAGCCAGAATCAACACCGGTGCTACACTGAAATATGTTTCAAATCGGGCTTACGGCTATGTTGATGATGGATTTTGGAATAGTTTGAATTCTGCCGACCAAAAAATAGTTTTGAACGAGATCATCGCCGTGCTGGGTCAGTTCGATAATAAAATTTATCCCGTTGAAACCCAGATCTTCGGTTCAGAACCAAACCCGGGCATTGACAACGATTCCAAGATCACGATCTTATTTTTACCTTTGATCGAAAATGCCGGCGGATATTTCAATACCAACGATTGCTATCCCAAATCCGATATAAATCCGATCTCCAACCAGAGGGAAATGTTCTATCTCAATTCAACCATGCTTTCGGACTCGCTAAAAATGGATTCTTTTTTGGCTCATGAGTTCCAGCATCTGATCGCCTTCAATCAAAAGGATCTTTTGCGTCAGGTTGAAGACGACACCTGGCTTAATGAAACCCGCTCCGAATACGCTATTACCCTCACCGGCTACAATGATATTTATTCAGGTTCAAATCTGGAGAAACGGCTGCAAACTTTTCTTTCCGATCCTTCCGACAGTTTAACCGAGTGGAAAAACCTTTCCTATGACTACGGCGAAATCGCTCTTTTCGGCGAATATTTATCCGAACATTGGACGAACGCAATTTTGGCGGATTCACTCAAGAGCGATGCGATCGGTATCCCGAGCATCAATTCGGCTTTGGCAAAAAATGGATTTCCTGAAAATTTTGCTGATGTTTTCCGCGACTGGACCATCGCCAATTTCTTGAACAATTCAACGCTTGATCTGAAATTCGGCTATCTACGGCCGGAACTTCAAAATTTCAGGGTCTCGTCAACGAAGGTCCTGAATAATCTGGGCGACAATGTCACCTTGGCAGTCGGCGATTCACTGAAGGACTGGCAAGCCCGCTGGTATGATATTTCCAATTTCGCGCCCGGCCAGAACCCGATCTTGAAAATTTCTTTTTCGTCACCGTCGCTGACCAGCTTCCAGGTCCCGTATTTGGTTTACAAAACTGACGGCACGATCGAGAACAAGATTTTTGAGCCGACCGACGCGATTAATATTTTATATCTTTCCGGTATCGGCGCGGATATTACGCGGGTGGTCTTGATGCCGTTCAAAAAAGACAAGATCTCCGGTTTCAGCGCGGATGAGCCGGCCGTCGCTTTCGCGTTTACAGTTGACCGGGAATTAAATATGCCGGTTGCGACTCCAACCCCGATCCCAACTATGACCCCGGCTCCTCCGATCGTGCCTTTTGTCAAACCTTCTGACTTTGGTTTGCACGAGGGGGATTTTATCCGGGCAGTCGGCGATATTGATGTTTATATCATCAACGATTTCGGATACAAAAGATTGATTCTCAATCCGGCGATTTGTTTGATGTATGGTCATTTGGGCCAGGGATGCTTTTCGGCGGTGAAAGTTGTAGCGCCGTCGGTTCGCGACGCGTTCATCACTTCCTGGTTTTTCACCAACGGCGAAACTAAAGACGGTAAAGTTTACCGGCTTGTTCAGACCAGCGGCGACACGGCGACTCTTCATTGGCTGAATATTTCTGGCGCCGATTTTATCTCCGAAGGCGGCGATTTCAATTCAGTTTTTCTCATCAATTCAAATGAACAAAGATCATACCAGCCAGCCGCCGCTCTTTTGAATTTGTAACTGGGCTTGATTAATCGCGCTGGTGTGTTAAAGTATCACCAAAGCCCGTTTCGTTCATTAAAATTTGAAAAAAGGGAGAATTCATGCCGATAATGGTAGATTGTCTGGTTCTACGAGATGCGATAAAACGCTTCTCTCGCCACAACAAGGGTTCGGTTTTGGATCGTTATCCTTTTGAACAATGGCTGGCATGGTTTAGACAAGATTGTCTCACTTTTACCGATATCGGTGAAATGACCGGTGTTACATGGGAAAATATACGCCAAATATACATGAAGTATTTTGCCGAACTGATTCCACGTCGCCCCGATGGCCATACGAGACAAAGGATGTGCGCAATTAAAAAATGGTATTCTAGAATTGAGGAATCATCAGCGGAAATGTTGAGCGATGTTCAAAAGGATATTATCACGAGAGTCAGCCCGTATAACTACGAAATAAAATTAATCCCTATCAGAAGACGAAAGGGCTCTGTAGCTGGACTCAAACGCCGTTCTTTACAAATCAACGGAAGGATTTGTTCCATCCGAGTTATAAATGGAGCATTTCCTACACGCAAGGATTGTACTAATGTTTATGGCCGACTTACCACCCAACTTAAGACATTGAAAGAGGAAGATTTTTTGATAATTAGTTTAAGTAGCATCGGTTTCAGCAAAACCGCATTTGTAGTCCCGACTTCGGTCTTGCTGGATCAGTTCAAACCAGGTCAAGCCGAAAAGAGGTTCTATCTACCAATTATTAAACGGCCGGTATATAATAACAACGAACCCGCCATTGATTTTTGGCAATACGAAAACGCATGGCATTTGTTAGCAATTTCCAATGAAACAAGCCGGAATTAAAAACCGGTTTTTTTAATAAAAGTTTCCGGCGATCTGGTTATTCGGATTTGTTTTGGACGATATGGCAATATTGTGATAGATTAGAACTTGTGAAAAATAAAGCAAAAGAGATGAAAGTTTTGGTCACCGGCGGGGCCGGGTTCATCGGTTCGAATTTAGTTGACGCGCTGATCGCGGAAGGCCACCAAGTGACAGTGATTGATAATCTTTTTACCGGTAAAAAGTCGCAGGTCAATAGAAAAGCCAAATTTGTCAGAGCCGACATTTGCGAGCCGAAAAAGATAAAACCATATTTCAAAAATATTGATTGGGTTTTCCATTTAGCAGCGATCGCCAGAATCCAACCCTCGATAAAAGATCCAGTGCCGACTATTTATAATAATATTATAGGCACGCTCAATGTTTTACTGGCCGCCCGCGACGCCAAGGTGAAAAGAGTCATTTATTCCGCCTCGTCTTCATCGTATGGCGACCAGCAAACTTTGCCGCTTCATGAAAAAATGTCGCCTCGATTCAAGAGCCCTTATTCTTTGTCAAAATATGTGGGCGAAGAGTTATGCCGGCTCTTCTCAAATCTTTACGGACTTAAAACCGTTTCCTTGCGGTATTTCAATGTTTACGGCTCGAGACAACTTTTAACCGGTGCTTATGCCACGGTCATCGGAATTTTTCTTGACCAAATCCGCGCCGGCAAATCCTTAACCATTGTCGGCGACGGCAAGGGCGAGAGAGATTTTACGCATATCAATGATATCGTCCGGGCCAATATCCTGGCGGCAAAGTCCGACAAAATCGGCCAAGGCGAACTGATAAATATCGGCACCGGCAAAAATTATTCCGTCAACAAAGTTGCTGAAATGATCCTGGGATTGTCGAAAAAACCAACAGGTGCAGTTAATATTCCGGCTCGGCCCGGCGAAACCCGCAGAACCCTCGCCGATAATTCCAAAGCTCGAGAACTCCTCGGCTGGAAACCCACGATTTCTCTGGAAGAAGGATTGAAGATGCTAAAATAAAAACCCCGCGAATTTAGTACACGCGGGGCTCTGACCTAATCAACTACTGGGAGACAATAGAAATTTTCAGGATTGATTGTTTGGTACTCGACGGCTTCGTTCCACCAACGTTCCCCGTTTTCAGATTCGAGAAGTAATTGCATCTCGAACAATGAACCACTGATTTTAACAATAACGGTTACTACTCTTTCGCGACGGACATCTTTAAAATAATACGCTTTTACATGCTTGCCTACCTCGTACTTCGGCAATACTTCTTTTAAAACCTGTTCGTGTTTGTCCCGGCAAGATTCGGCTTTTGACCTAGAGCTGTGATTTGTCGAACACAAAGGACAACCATATTCCGTCTGGCGAACAATGATATTGGCCATTTCGTAACTCCTTCTCACTTCTCTTCCCGTCATTCCACGATGGATAAGCGGGTTGTAGGTTGTTTAGGTGCTGATTGCAAGATACCACGGGGATGATGTATAGTCAAGTCATGTAATTTCTAGAGGTTGGCACTCGCTAAATATTATGCTAAAATAACCTTATGAAAATCATACTTCACGCGAAGAATTTAGAGTTGACGCCGGCGATAAGGGATTATGTTGATGAGAAGATTGGGTCGATCGCAAAGTTTTTGAGTTCACCCTCACACTCAAATCTTGAGTGTGAGGGCAAGCCGAATAAAGATCTCATCGAAGCTCGGGTCGAGGTCAGCCGGCCGTCGCGGCATCATCACGAGGGTGATGTTTTCTACGCTGAGGTGAATTTGAAAATGGGAAAAAATTTGATGCGGGCAACTTATGAACACAACGATCCGCATGTTGCCATTGACCGTGTTCGCGACGAGATCGAAAGACAAATAAAAAAGTTCAAAGAAAAAAGGTCTGAAAAAGAAAGGAGAAGTTAAATAGATGTCTTTTATTTCAAAAATATTCGGCGACGCGAATTTACGCGCCGTGAGGCAACTGGAAGACCAAGTGGCGGCTATCAATGAACTCGAACCCAAGTTCGAGCTTTTTTCACGCGAGGAATTAAAAAATAAAACTGACGAATTTAAAAAAAGATTATCTGACGGTTCACCCCCACACTCAAACATGAGTGGTGGGGGTGAAACATTGGATGATATTTTACCCGAGGCCTTTGCGGCAGTGAGGGAAGCGTCAAAACGGACTCTCGGTCAGCGGCACTTTGACGTCCAACTTATCGGCGGAATGGTTTTGCACGCCGGAAATATTTCTGAAATGAAAACCGGAGAAGGCAAAACCCTTGTCGCTACCCTTCCGGCATATTTGAACGCGCTCACAGGCCTTGGCGTCCACCTGGTCACGGTCAACGATTATCTTTCCCGCAGAGACGCGGTTTGGATGGGGCAGATATATGACGCGCTCGGACTGACCATAGGTGTTTTGAATCATGAGGCGTCGTATTTATACGACCCAAGTCATGGAAGGAATCATGAATCAGGAATCATGAATCAAGAAGAAAAAGATCATAATTCAGAATTCGTGATTCATAATTCAAAAACTGGCGAGAAGGAAGACGCACTTGATAAAACGAGAGACATCACTGGTGGGTTTCGCGTCATTCATGAGTTTTTGCGGCCGGTGACACGGCGTGAAGCGTATTTGGCGGATATAACTTATGGCACCAACAACGAATACGGTTTTGATTATCTTCGCGATAACATGGCCTACAATTCACTGGAAAAGTCGCAAGCCAAAGGACATAATTTTGCCATCGTTGACGAAATTGACTCCATTTTGATCGATGAAGCCCGGACGCCTTTGATAATTTCGGCTCCGGATATGGAATCAACCCAGCTTTACGAGACATTTTCTAAGATCACGCCCCGGCTAACGAAGGAAGAAGATTACACCGTTGATGAAAAATTGAAAGCCGTTTCCATCACCGAAAAAGGCATTGAGAAAGTCGAAAGAATGCTCAATGTTAAAAATATTTATGAAGAAGGCGGGACGCGTTATGTCCACCAGCTGGAGCAAGCGCTCAAAGCCAATATCTTGTTCCATCGTGACAAGGATTATGTCGTCAAAAATGGCGAAGTTATCATTGTTGATGAATTCACCGGCCGGCTTATGCCCGGACGACGCTGGTCGGGCGGTTTGCACCAGGCCGTCGAAGCCAAAGAAAATGTTTTGGTCCAAAAGGAATCAAAAACGCTGGCGACGATCACTTTCCAAAACTATTTCCGTCTTTACGGCAAATTGGCCGGCATGACCGGTACCGCCCAGACATCGGCCGAGGAATTCCACAAGGTCTACAAACTGGAAGTGATTTCAGTGCCGACCAACAAACCGATGATCCGCGCCGACGAGGCCGATCGCATCTACAAAACCGAAGAAGGAAAAATGAAAGCCGTCGCCCGCGAAGTCAAAGAGCGCCACGACAGCGGCCAACCGGTACTTGTCGGAACAACGTCAATTTCCAAAAATGAGATCTTGTCGGCATATTTGAATAATGAAGGCGTGCCACACAAAGTGCTCAATGCCAAAAACCATGAGCAGGAAGGCGAAATAATCGCCCAAGCGGGTCATGTTGGCGCTGTGACCGTGGCGACGAATATGGCCGGCCGGGGTGTGGATATAATTCTCGGCGGCAATCCGCCTTCGGCGGACGAAGCGAAAAAAGTTATCGAGACGGGCGGTTTGCATGTCATCGGCACCGAACGCCACGAAGCTCGCCGGATAGACAACCAACTTCGCGGCCGTTCCGGCCGTCAAGGCGATCCGGGCAGTTCGCAATTTTTCGTTTCGGCGGAGGACGAACTTATCAGGATTTTTGGCGGTGACCGCTTGAAAAATCTGATGGAACGCCTTGGCGTCGGCGAAGACGATGCCATTGAAAACCGGCTCATCTCCCGCGCCATTGAACAAGCCCAGACCAAAGTCGAAGGCAATAATTTTGACATCAGAAAATACGTTCTTGAGTACGATGATGTCATGAATAAGCATCGGACGGCGATTTACGGTTTGAGAAATGAAATTCTTGGATCAAAAGATGTTAAAGAAAAAATTGTTGGCTATATTGATGATAATATTGATAAGATCGTTAACTCCCATTTCGATTTGCCTTCCGAAGGAATTGATGAAAGGAACCATGCCAAAGAAATCGCTGAAGATTTCAAAATGATGATTCCGGTTGATGATGGCGGTATGGGGAAAATAATTGAAGTCGCGAAAACCGATGACCGGGAAAAAATTCGCGAGTTTTTGACCCAGATCGCCGATTTGACTTATGCCGAAAAGGAAAAACAACTTGGCGAGGAAGGCATGCGGAATCTTGAGCGGATGCTGATGTTGCGGGTGATTGACGAGATTTGGGTGGACCATCTTGAACAAATGGAATATCTTCGCGACTCGGTGCGTTTGCGGGCTTACGGCCAGCGCGACCCGCTTGTCGAATACAAGATCGAAGGCCAAAAATTATTCAACGAACTCCAATCGGCCATCGGAAATCAAGTGGCAAATATTATTTACAAAATCGGTCCCGTTCAGCAACCGGTTCGAAAAGTTGCTATGGACGAAAGAAAACCGGATATTGCGAATCAAGAATCGGGAGTTATGAATCGCGCAAATCAAAACCAGAATCAAACCGTAATATCAAGTGGTCAAAAAGAACCCGGCCGCAATGACCCCTGTCCCTGCGGTTCCGGCCGCAAATGGAAAAAATGCGGGTTGATAAATGCCCCGTATCACAGGAAATAAAATCCATGTCTATTAAAAAAACTGCAAGTTGGGTACACGATTACTTTTATTTAGCAAAGGGCTATACTTTTATGTTCCATAAACCGCCCAAGCATTACCTTAGCTATGTTTTAGAGAATAAATCGCCAGTAATTCTTATTCCGGGCTTATATTCAAAATGGCAGTTTTTAAAAGCAATTGCTGATCCGATTTCTTTGAAGGGTCATCCGGTTTATGTGGTAGGGCGTCTTGGTTATAACACGAAAGCAATCGATCGTTCTGCAAAATTGATACGCGAGTTAATTGACGAAAAAAATCTGCGAAATGTGATCATAATTGCCCACAGCAAGGGCGGCTTAATTGCTAAACACTTACTTGCTTATGACAACCAGGACGGACGGGTGACGAAAGTGATTGCTATTGCAACGCCGTTTCTGGGAAGTCATGCGGTAAGGTTTCTACCGGGCAAAGCGTTTAAGGAACTTCATCCGGAAGGCGAGATAATAAAAAAATTACATTCCCAAAGCGAGGTGAACCATAAAATAGTTTCTATTTTTGGGGAATTCGATAATCATATTTGGCCGACAGGAAATTGCCGACTGGAAGGGGCAAAAAATATTCAAGTTAATGTTTACGGCCACCACAAAATTTTATTTAACAAACACGTTCGCGATATCATTTTAGAAGAAATTGAAAAAGAGTAAATAATACAAAAAATGCCGTGGGAAATAAAATATGAATAGAATAACCGGAGTGACGTTCATTATTCTAAATTCATCTGGGAAAGCATTGATGCAACTCCGAGATTTAAATTCAAAAAGATACGCTAACATGTGGTGTTTTCCTGGCGGCACAATAGAGCCCGACGAGGATTCGCTGGCAACTGTTATTCGTGAGGCGAAAGAAGAATATAATTTAGAAATCAAAATAACCGACTGCGTCGAATTAATGGTTTATGATTTACCATATGATGTTAGCGCCAAGGTATATATATGTAAATTATATCAGGACCAAAACCCTGTGCTAAATGAAGGCGCAGATATGAAGTGGATGGAAATAGACAAAATAGAAAATTTACAATTAGGTTTTGGCCAGAGGGTTATAGTGCCAAAATTAAAAGAGTTTTTGCAAAACGTTATATAAAATTCAAAAAGTGCCATGGGAAGTTAAATAAAAAAGCCCGTCGAGCGGACTTTGTAATCAACAAGGAAACAACAAAGGAACGATTAAACTAATCCAAGATTTTGAGCGGCAGATTTCCACGCCTGTGAACTATCACCGCCGGAACCAAGTACTTTTCCGTTTATGCTGTCAATCTTGTGTGTCCAATCTTGGCCGCAAGTGGGACATTTTTCCGTGACAATTGTTTGATCCAAAATAAAGACCTTTTCACCGTCGTCGTATGAAAACGCTTCAGGATGTAACCGTTTTACAAGATTCTGTGGATCTTTCGATTCCACCTCACTTTTTACTGTGGACATAACATTCTCCCGTTGTAAAAATGTTGCTAAAAAGATGTTAGTATGATTAATATTGGCAGTCAATAGCATACCTCCTAGTCTTTAAATATTAAGTGGGAATAATAAGCCGGGTAATTGCGTAAAATGTCGATGAATAAAATTATAATTTTAAAACTTCGGGAGACGGACCGGGACATTTTCGAGGCGATAAGGTCGGGGAAGAAAAAAGTCGAGACCCGGGCTGGGACCGAAAGATATTCGGACATCAGCGTTGGAACTAAAGTTGTTTTTTCGTGCGGAAGTGATAAATTTGAAAAAGAAATAAAAAAAGTCGAAAAATTCAAAACGATCAGAGCACTGGTAAAGAAATACAAACCGGCTGAAATCAATCCGCGATGTAAAACCGAAGACCAGCTTCGTGATATGTATTACTCATTTCAGGATTACCAAGAAAAAATTAAAAAACATGGTTTAGTCGTTATGGAATTAAAATGAAAAATAATAGCGAGCAAAAACCTAGAGTCGGGGTCGGGGTGATGATAATGAAAAACGGAAAAGTGCTTTTAACGAAGCGGCATGGGTCGCACGGGGAAGGCGAGTATTCTTTTCCGGGCGGACATTTGGAATATATGGAATCGTTCGAGGATTGCGCGATCCGTGAAGTCAGAGAGGAATGCGGGATTGAGATAAAAAACATTAATTTTCAGTATGTGACGAACGTCACGAAATACGCGCCTAAACATTATATTCACATCGGACTTACTGCGGAATGGAAAAGCGGAGAACCGAAAATAATGGAACCAAACAAAGTTTCCGAGGATTGGAAATGGTATGATTTGGATAAATTACCCGAGCCATTATTCGAATTTTGCAAATTATCTTTTCGGGCCTACAAAACTGGCGAGAAATATATTAAGATAGAAAAATAAAAAATGAACGATCTGGAATTTCTCAAAAAACATTTGCAGAATCAGAATCTGATTAAGCACTGCCTGGCGGTAAAGGCGATAATGGAATCGCTGGCGGTTGAGTTCGGAGAGAACAAAGAAAAATGGGGGACGGCTGGACTTTTGCACGATATTGATGTTGACATTACAAAACCGGAGCCGGAAAAGCACTCGCTGGTTGGCGCGGAATTGCTTGCTCAAAACGGCTACCCGGCCGACATTTGCCAAGCGGTGAAGGTCCACAATGAAAGTCATGGCATCGCGCCGGTGACATTGATAGAGAAAGCGTTGTTTGTGACCGATCCATTGAGCGGATTGATTACCGCGGCGGCGCTGGTTTTACCGTCAAAAAAACTTGCGCTTCTTGAACCAAAAAATATTGTCAACCGTTTTCACGAAAAATCATTTGCCAAAGGTGCCAAACGCGAAATCATCGGCAAGTGCAAGGAACTCCTTGATATTGATCTGGAAAAATTCTGCGAAATCGGTCTTCACGCGATGCAGAATATTTCCAATGAACTTGGGTTATAATATGTTTGAAATAAAAGACGATTCGAAATATCAGTGGACGAATCATGTTAAAGAGAAGATGATGTATTATCGTTTGTCGCCGAGTTTGGTGAAACGAGTGGTCAGATTTCCGAATCGGGTGGAAGAAGGCGTGGCGCCAAAAACAGTCGCGGTGATGCAAAGCCGAAAATCCATCTCGCGAGCCAAAGGCAAAGAAGGAAAAAAGGTTGAGGAAATTTGGGTGATGTATCAATCGGTCGGCCAAAGGCCGACCGACAAATCCGAAATTCAAAACCTCAATTTTCAAATTGATTCAAATAAGAAGCGCATCATCTCTGCTTGGCGGTATCCTGGCGAAAGTCCTATTGGCAAAAAAATTCCGATTCCGGACGATATTTTGGCCGAACTCGAGTCGGGAACTATTGCCTGAGAAACTGGGGTTTCAGCGAAAACACAATTTAAAAAACTTCGCAAGTTCACAATAAAAAATTTGTTTGTTAGATTGGAGGCGAACAAATCCCGTCCAAAATAGCTTTGGTTGAACAACAAAAGCTACCGAAGACGGAATTAAAAGAAAAATGAAAATAATTTTAGTGATATTCATCGTGTTGGTGGTTCTGGTCGGCGGATATTTCATTTATAAAAGTGCGTCTAAACCGGTTCAAGTTGCCGTGAGCCCGAGTCCGACAGCGACCGAAACACCGGTGCCAACGCCAACGCCGACCCCGTCGCTACCATTTTCGTTACTTCCTAGCTATGTCTCAACAGTTTCGGCAACAATAGTGACCGCCAGGGGTAATATTGTTCTTGAGTTGTATCCTCAGATCGCTCCGCAGACCGTCGGTAATTTCGTCACCTTGGTCCAAAAAGGATTTTATGACAGCACGAAATTCCACCGGGTGGTTGCCGATTTCGTTATCCAAGGCGGCGACCCGCTATCGAAAACCAACGATCCCAATGTCGGCACCGGCGGTCCCGGTTATTCGTTTGCCGATGAGATCAATCCGAAAGCCCAAGGCCTGACCGATGATGAAATCTCGGCTCTTGAAGCCCAGGGCTATACCTATGATTTCACTTTGGTTTCAATGCCGGTGAAGGTCGGCGTCATCGCCATGGCAAATTCCGGCCCGAACACCAACGGCAGCCAATTTTTCATTGTCACCACCAAAGACCAACCCCAGTTGAATGGCAAGCACACCGTCTTCGGCAAGGTCGTCAAGGGCATGAACGTCGTCAAATTGATAAAACAGGGCGATGTTATCACCAAAATAACTGTCGTTATCCCGTCTCCCAGCCCGTCCGTATCAACTTCGGCGAGTCCGACTGCCAGCGCAAGCCCGACCGCCTCTCCCACTCCAACCAAAACGATGAACCCGGGCTACTAATTTACTTTTCCCCTCCAAAAAGGCATAATTAAGCATGCCTGCCGCTAAAAACTATAAGTTAACCGGAGAACATTTCTACCGATTTTTCCAATGTCCGCATTGGATCTGGTACGACATTTATGGCGACCCGTCCAAAAAAGGCAAGCCCGCCCCGCTTTTGGATATGATATACAAACATGGCCTCCGCCACGAGCGCGAAGTTCTAAGATCGCGCTATTTTGAAGAAATCCCACCCGAATTGACCAAAGATCTGGATGAATCCTTTTTCACCACCGTTGAGCTAATGAAGCAGGGCAAAAATATTTATCATGGCGTGCTGATGGATCAGCACTGGGTCGGTATGCCTGATCTTTTAGAAGCCCGACCGGTGGAAAAAGGCATGACTTCCAATTTCGGCGACCACTACTATGTCGTCTATGACATCAAAAGCACAAAAGAAATCCGCGACGAGTACAAATTCCAGCTGGTTTTCTATTCTTTGATTCTGGAACGACTTCAGGGGATTTTGCCGCGCGAAGCATATATTATCAACACCGACGGCGAGGAACGGTCGTTTATCATTGATGACTTTCTGGATTATTTCAACCTGACCCGCGAAACCATTGAGAGAATTCTTGACGGTGAGAAACCGTCGCCGTTTCTGAAATCGGGTTGCAAGCATTCGCCGTGGTACAACATGTGCGTCGAGGAAGCCGAGGGTTGCAATGATGTTTCGCTCATCTACAAATTATCCCAAGCCGACCAGCGTCGTCTCTACGAAGCCGGAATCCACACGGTCAAAGAACTCGCCGACATGGAGCTCAATGATTTTCGAGTGAAGTTCGAGGATTGGCCGTTTGATAAAGTTCTGCGTTTTCATAATCAGGCGAATGTTTTAATGTCGGGCGAGCCGATAATTCTTAAGAAAACCGAATTGCCCAAAGTCAAAACTGAGATCTATTTTGATATTGAATCCGATCCAACGCGGGGGATTGATTATCTTCTGGGACTACTGGTCAAGACCAGTGCCGCGAAACCGGAGTACAAATACTTCCTAGCAAAAGATAATCAAAAAGAACAAGACATTTGGAATCAATTTCTTGATTATCTGGAATCGCTGGAGGATTTCGTGATTTATCATTATTCGTTTTATGAAAGGGAAGTTTTTGACCGGTTGTCAAACAAATACGGAATTTCCCTGAAATTGCAGGAAAAATTCCGCGACCACACAATTGACCTTCACCGAGTGGCCATTGAGGCGGCGGTTTTGCCCTTGTATTTTTACAGCTTGAAAGACATCGCTCAATATCTTGGTTTCAAATGGCAGGCCGAGGATGCCGGCGGCGCCGAGTCGGTGGTCTGGTATGACCAGTGGCTGGAAACCGGCGACAAAAAGATCCTCGACAAAATATTGAAATATAACGAAGACGATGTCCGGGCGACGCTTTTTGTGAAAGAATGGATCGAACAACAAAAACCCCATACGACAAAAGAAAAACTGCCGGATGAGTAGGCGATACTAATTGAAAATGTCTGACATCCAAATTTCCTCTAAAGAACTAAACGAAATTGTCAGCCGATATAATATCGGTGAAGTTCTTAAAATTGAGAGATTAACAACCAGTGGAAATATAAGTTATTTAATTGAAACCGCATCTGATAAATATATTCTTCGCTTATGCCCGGAAGGTCATCGTTCGCGAAGCATTGAAGAGATCGCCGCCGAACTGGAATTGCTTGAATATTTACAGAAAAACAAATTTCCTGTTTTGGTCGCGCTCAAAGACAAAACCGGCCAACAAATAATTTCTTGGCAAAATCATAACGGTTATATCAGAAAATTCAGCGGAGGAAAAGAAATACTAGATCCTACTCTAGAACAAATTGAAATTTTTGGCCAGATTCTCGGCCGGTTTCACTCTTTGGTTGAAAATTATAAAACAAAACTCAATAGAACGCACATTTTTGATCTAAACGAGACCAAAAAATATTTTTTTGAAAATAGATCTGAAATCATGAATAGCAATTTTCCTCAAAGACGGTTATTTCTGGAAAAATATGGAGAAAATATTAATAAACTTAATTTTCCCAACGATTTAGCTCGCGGCATGATTCATGAGGATCTGGGAAAACGACACGTGCTTTGGTCTGACAGTCATATTTCGGCGGTCATTGATTTTGACAGGAGTTATTATGGTTTTCTTTTGTTGGATTTAGGCCAGGCCTGTCGAGGATGGTGTTTTGTCGAGGATTGGAAAAAATGGAGCTATGAAAATTATAAACATCTGATCGGCGGATATCAAAAAACAAGGAAATTGCCCGGTCTGGAAAAAGAATACCTTATTGATGCCGTCAAATTCGGAATTCTAGAAAGAGCCCAGTCATTTTACATAAAATATTTAGCAATGGGCGACGAAAAAGACGCGGAATTTGCTTTTGACTGCGTTACGAAGCAAATCGGTCTGTTGCCTGAAAAATAAAAGCCCCACCAAGGTGGGGCCGTTGAAACATTGAAGAACGATTTGAGCGGCTGGATAATCAACCGAGTGGCGAATGTGACGCATGAATGAACGCGGCGATATCGCTTTTGTCGAAATTCACCCACTCGATCTCGCCTTTCTCATTCAATTCCGGAAAAATTTCCCTGACGGGGATTTGGAGGTTGGAGATAAAGATATCATCCTTCCTTTTCCATTTGTCAAAACCGTCAAGGAAGTACTTGACCTTGCGGACGATTACCTCGTCGTCCTCAAGTTTTTCCCATCCGGACTCCCTCATCCAATTGCCGGCGCCGATTTTACGCCATTGAAGGGCTCGAGAAACCCAGAACGCAGCGTAGGTCTGCCAGGACGGCCTCAGGTAATAGATGAGATCGTAGTAACCGATCGGTTTCCACGAACCCTCCTTTTCGTTTTTTTTGAGTCCGGGTTTGTGCAAGACAGTTCCGCGCACATCCTCGATTATCCAGATGGTGTCGGTTTGACCGTCGGACGGTTCCCTCATATCCGCATCCTCGGGACAACGGGCTTTCTTGAACCGATCCGCATCCCAGTGTTCAGCCGGGACGTGTAACTCGTGCAACTTCTTCACCAGCCAACGCCGAAACCGGCTTTTCCCACTGTTGGGCAAGCCAAATATACCGATTTTCATATAGTGTCTCCTCTTTAGATTGGTAAGGGTCTAGTATGTATATAGTATATGTCATAAACCACACAATGTCAAGTCCGTCATTGCATTTTCATTTTAACTATGTTATCATGCAAAAGCCGTCAAGAAGCGGTTTTTTGTTCGGCGGGATCTCTTTAGTTTTTTTCAAGTGAGAAAGGAAGAAGGAATGAAAAAGGTGATGAAAGATGACGTTTGCCCGAGGCTTGTAGAAGTGGCCAGATTGCACTGGAAAAACGAGGGGCAAAAACCCCTAGAAAATAAAGCACTACCGCCCGAGCTGGCCGAACACATAAATAGTTGCAAACATTGCGGCCCATTGGATGCGGATCATCGGTTCTTTGCCGCTAACAATCAACTGATGACCAATCCCGGCTTCTAGCTCTTTTTGCAGTTTTTTTATTAACCCTCGCGTTTTCACAACGCGAACCGCCCCGATGAGATAATTCCAAACTATCTCCCGGGGCGTTTTTTGTTACTCTTTACATAATAAAATAAGTAGTATATTATAGGAAAGCCGTGGTGGATTCGATTCGATTGCCAGGGTTGGCTTAACTGACGATTCCGTCCATGGATGAAGTCAGGATTTGTGCGGGCTGGTGGCTTAATGGAAATTTCCTTTGGGATAGAGACACCGTGCCGTCCAGCCCGCCAGAATTTATCGGGCAAGCGGCTAGGGCCAGCGTTCCATTGTTTGGATCCATAGCGCCTGCCGTCTTGCCTGACCAGTTTTCGCGTTAGCGGCTAAAGAGGAGTATCCATTTATTGGATTATCGGCATGTGCCGTCTAACGCGACCAATTTTCCCGCCGGCGGATTTGCATGAACTTCCCTAATGTGGGATTTTAGATAATTTCCGTCCGGTGGGACCAGTTTTTTAACAAACAAACCAATTTCTGTTCTCGATTGTTCGAGGCGGATTCACCCCCACACTCATGCATGAATGTGGGGGTAAACAAAAAGGAGAAGCGAGATGAAATACGCGGTTGACTATACGGAGAAGGAGGCGAATTTTGTTCAGTGGAAAAAGGATGGCGAACCAACAATCGGGAAATTCACGCCTTTCTTTATTGAGAAGTCCTTGCCCAATGTGCCGACGGAGGCAAATTTTCTTGCCAAAATTGGAACTGATGATGAATTGTATGTTTTGGGAACTACCGTTACGGAAACCCTGATTTTCATTGCGGCAAAAAACGGCGCCGAAGTTTTCCGGATCTTTGCTCCCGCTCTCAAGAAAATAAAAGATAAGCTTAAGATAGCGAAGGGCGCAAGCGCGGTTTCAGCAATTCATTACGCCGCAATGAAAAAACCGAAACTTTTCAAACGGTATATTCCACCGACCGCAGACGATTATCTTTTGCGGCGGTGGGTGCGCATCCACTATCGTTTCCAGAAAAGATTCCGGACCGGGACTCAAGCTACATTGATTCTTCTTGAAAAAGAAGTCCTGAAACTTCGGTCATTTGGTCATCTGACCGAATCAAAAGCGGCCAGGAAAGTCGGGACCAGGATTGAAGAAGTTCTCGAATATGCTCAAGGTCTTGAAGATAAACTCATGATGGCGGTCGATGATTCACTCAAAGGCCGGCCACTGTGGGAGGAAGTTTTAAGGCAGATCACAGGTATCAGCCCAAAGATCGGTTCCAAGATCGTCGCCTCCGGCCCGCGGAAAAGATTTGCCAATCGGGATCATTTCATTGCGTCAGCCGGCCTGTATCCGAAAAACGGCAAAGCCGTTCGTCGACAGGCGGGGGAAATGCTTCTTCGCGAATCGCTTCTTTTCGACGGTTTTCTCCAATACATGCGCAATCTGCATTTCCATGATTGCCATGAGCGGGATGTCTATGCCGAGAAGAAACAGCATTATCTCGGCAAAGGTTTTCCTCTCTGGCGGGCCGACAAAGCCGCTCGGCGCTGGGTGGCAACTCATCTGGCGCGGAAGATTTGGAAAGAGTGGTGCAAGCTCGAGCCGTGAATTATGGCGCTGGCGGATATCGACACATTTCCATCTGGATTCAAATACCATTCCGTCCAGCGCCATCAGTCTTCACACTAGTGGATTCCGATGAAGGTCCAATTCCATTGGATTGGGTACCTCTTCCATCTAGCGTGACCAAATTTCGGGCAAGCGGTTTGAGGAGTTTTTCCTGAAAAGGATTTCATGGTCATATCCGTCTTGTCCGACCAGTTTCGCGTTAGCGGCTTGATGTGCCTTTCCAGGTTAGGATTATAGTGCAGTGCCGTCTAGCGCGATCAATTTCCCGCCGGCGGATTTCAGCAACAATCCCAATACCGGATTTGAAATCACTTCCGTCCGGCGGATACCCCCTTTCGCGTTAGTGGATTTGTTTCAGTATCCAGCTTGCGTGGATTCGGCATGAATTCCATCTAGCTAGCGCGATAATTTTTTTGGGCTGGCGGCTCGCGGGCATATTCTCCAATAGGAGATTGGAGGGCAGTGCCGTCCAGCCCGCCAGAATTTATCGGGCAAGCGGATTAGTGGCCCATTCCATCCATTGGATTTAACGCCATATCCGTCTTGTCCGACCAGTTTCGCGTTAGCGGCTTTCCGTCGCCTTCCAAAAGCAGGATTTTGTGATGATGCCGTCTAGCGCGATCAATTTCCCGCCGGCGGATTGCATCCTCATTCCGTTTGTTATGGATTTGTGATCCTTTCCGTCCGGCGGGCTAGCTCTTTCGTGCTAGTGGCTTTCGACAATGCTCCATTGAATTGGATTTTTCCTGCCTGCCATCTGGCACAAAACATTTGCCTCGGTCTCAACCCCGGGGCTTTTTTATCAGCTCATTTCTAGGAAATAAGCTGACTTTTTATATAGACATATTGGCACGATCGTGGAAATACGTCTATATGATGTAATAGACAAAGTGAAAATGAAAAGTTTGCGAGCCCCTCACTTCCTACGAATCTGGCTGTCGTTTCTTGACGGTGGCGGATGTTATCTCGAGGGCGCTCATTTCTGTGAGCCCGAAGGCTTGGAGGGCGTGATTGCATGGCCTGGCAACATGAGAAAATGGTAAAATATTTCCTGCCATTTTCTCATGTTCCCAGAATCCACAGAAATGAGCGAGGCGAAAAACTCGCTGGGTTTTTTGATGTCCCGAGAGACAACACCCGCCACGGCAAAGGGGGAGAAATGGGAGCAAGGGGAGAAAAGGGGCGAGTATTGATTTTGTTTTTGAATTGTTGTAAGATAATTTTTACACCTAAGTTTTACCATCAACAGGATGAACCATAAATACCTTTCCCTGATAATAGTTGTCTGTGCCATCATATTGGCTTTTGTCGCCTATCCGACCGCCTGGAACAAAGGAGCGGATTTTTTTAACTCAGTTACTCATCTTCAGAATACGGCTTTCAAGATCCCGCATTTTTTCAACGTCCCGCCATTCCGGCTCGGCCTCGATCTTCTTGGCGGAACTCATTTGGTTTACAAAGCTGACTTGTCCCAGCTTGGTGGCCAGTCACCGTCCAGCGCCATGGCCGGAGTCAAAGATGTCATTGAGCGGCGGGTTAATTTGTACGGCGTTGAGGAACCTTTGGTTCAAGTTGAAGGCAGTGATCAATTGATCGTGGAACTCGCCGGTATCAAAGATGTCAATCAAGCCATCAGTATCATCGGCCAGGTGCCGTTTCTTGAATTCAAAGAAGAACGAACCGCTTCCGAGTCGGCCGAGATAATCGCCGCGGCTCAAAAAAACGGCGGCACCTCGACCGAAGATCCATATTACAAATCTACCGGTCTGACCGGCAAGCAATTGGTCAAAGCAACAGTAACTTTCGATCAAACGACATACAAGCCCCAGGTCAATCTGGTTCTCAATTCCGACGGGGCGAAACTTTTTGACGAGATAACCAAACGCGATATCGGGAAACGTGTCGCCATCTATCTTGACGGCCAGCCGATATCGGAGCCGGTGGTTGAATCTGAAATTCCCAACGGCAACGCCGTCATCACCGGCAATTTTACGACAGCCGACGCCAACACTCTGGCCGGCCGAATGAATGCCGGTGCTTTGCCGGTGCCGATAAAATTGATCTCCCAGCAAACCATCGGCGCTTCGTTGGGTTCGGATTCTTTGAACAAATCTTTGAAAGCCGGACTCTTCGGTTTGCTTTTGGTGGCGCTGTTCATGATCCTTTACTATCGTCTTCCGGGCGCCATCGCGGTTCTGGCCTTGCTGGTTTACGGCGTCATCGTTCTGGCTTTTTACAAATTCATTCCGGTGACTTTGACTCTTGCCGGTATCGCCGGTTTCATCTTGTCACTGGGCATGGCTGTTGACGCCAATATTTTGATATTCGCCAGAATGCGCGAGGAACTCAAAGCCGGCCGGACATTATCGCAATCAATGAACGAGGGATTCCGGCGAGCTTGGCTCTCGATCCGTGACGGCCATGTGACGACCCTTCTTGGCGCCATCGTTTTGTATTTCTTCACGACCTCATTCGTCAAGGGTTTCGCGCTGACGCTCGGCATTGGAGTTTTGGTCAGTTTATTCAGCGCCACCGTCGTGACCAGATCGTTTTTGGATTATTTTTCCGGTCCGTGGTTTGAGAACAGGAAGAAGTTATTCTAATTATGAAGCCAGCATACAAAATCGTATTTTTCATATCCGCCGCCTTGGTCATCGGCGCCATCATCAGCATTGCGGTTTTCGGTTTGCGTTTTGGCGTTGATTTCAAAGGCGGCTCGGAGATACAGCTCATTTTCAATGACCCGAAAAAAATGCCTTCGCCTGACGATCTGACCAAAACCATCTCCGAAATCAGCGGCGTCAGCAATGTTTCGGCCAGTCCCGTCGGCGCTGACGGCATGATCATCCGCCTGAACCAGATAGACGAGGCGGCTCATCAGGCGATATTGACCACGTTAAATACCCGGTACGGAAAAATTACCGAGAACAGCTTCGATTCCATCGGCCCGACCGTAGGTCAGGATCTGCGGGATAAAAGTATTTGGGCGATAATCATCCTCCTGCTCGCGATCGTGGTTTACATGGCCATTGTTTTTCGCAAATTGGCGAAAGTTTTATCGCCCTGGGCGATGGGCATCGCCACCATCATCGCACTTTTTCACGATATTTTAATTCCGATCGGAGTGTTCGCTTTGCTCGGCCATTTTATGGGTGTGGAGATTACCGGAATTTTTGTGGCGGCAATTTTGACCATTCTGGGTTATTCGGTTTCCGACAGCGTCGTGGTTTTGGACCGCGTTAGGGAAAATGTTCTGCGATTCGGTTCAAAAGAAAAATTCGGCGACATCGTCCACAAAAGCATCATGCAAACCTTAAGCCGGTCTTTGAACACGAACCTGACGACGCTCTTGTCTTTGATCGCCATCTTTTTCTTCGGCGGGGAATCGGTGAAATATTTTGCTTTGGCTTTGATCATCGGAATATTTCTGGGTGCTTACTCGTCAATTTTCGTGGCCTCGCCCTTGTTGGTCTGGTGGAACGGAATGAAGGCATTCAAAAGGTGATCGGCGGCCGGGATTTGACAAATCATTGACTTATTTTTGCCCCTATGATACCATACCGTTTACAAGTATTTAGCAGCTTGTTTCTGGTTATTTACCTAAATGACCAAAAACCACCTGCCAAATACTCAAAAAATTGTCGGATTTGAAAAACACAATTAAAGAGACAACGGTCAAACTGGTCGCAATACTTAATCCCCGAAACAGGGATGTTATTTCGCGGCGTTTTGGGCTGAAAACTGGCAAAAAAGAGACCCTGGAATCCATCGGCCAAAGCTACGGTATCACCCGCGAACGCGTCCGCCAGATCGAAGAGGCCTCCCTCAAACAAATGAAGGACTTCTTAGCTTCGGCCACGGACGTCAAAGTCAAGCCGTTCATCGCTTTGGCAGAGAACATTCTTGAGCAAAACGGCGGAGTCATGAACGAACAGGAATTATTCGACAAATATTTCGGTTCCCCCGTCAAAAATACCGCTTCTGAATCGGCCAATTCTTCATTGGTTTTCATGATGGCGCTGGACGGCAACCTCCAGAGATCTCCCGACGACGACCAATTCAATCCTTTTTGGGCCATCTCTGCTGAACATGCCGACGCTTTCAGAAATTCAGTCGCGTCTTTTGTAAAAGCGTTGTCAAAAAATGAGAATCCCGTCGCCGAAACCGCTTTGGCCGACTTCACCAAGAAATCGGGAATTTCCAGCAAGTACACTTCTTCCATCGCTTTGAATTCCTATCTTTCAATTTCCAAAGAGATCGGCAAAAATATTTTCGGTCATGTCGGTTTGACCAGTTGGCCGGAAATCAAACCCCGCGGCGTCAGGGACAAATCCTATTTGGTTTTGAAAAAAGTCGGTGAACCAAAACATTTCCGCGAGATCACCCGACTCATCAATGATACTTTTCACGACCGGAAGGCCAATGTCCAGACGGTTCACAACGAACTGATCAAGGACAATCGCTTCGTCCTGGTCGGCCGCGGCCTCTATGGTTTGTCGGAAATGGGCTACAAAGCCGGCACGGTCAAAGATGTTCTGGTTGACCTTTTGAAATCGGCTTCCAAACCGGTGAAAAAGACCGACCTCGTAGCTCAGGTCTTATCGCATCGGATGGTCAAAGAAAACACTATTCTATTGAATTTGCAAGACAGCAAGGTCTTCAAAAAAACGGAAGACGGCTACACCCTGCAGGCCTAATTAGCGAATAGCGATTAGCCAATTGCAAACAGAAAATATATAATAGAGGAAAGTCAATTGCTTAATTTAATGGCTAATGGTTATTCGCTATTGGCTATTCGCTTCCCTTGGATTTTCTAAGTCCACTTAAAACCGCTTTCTCGATCCTGGGCGCATATTGGTGGATTTATGTCCCGATCCTTTTGGTTACCGGTACGATCACCGGTTATTTGGTTTATGTGACCCAGAAGTATCTCTTGAGTTTGAAGTGGGTTTTACTGGAAATAAAACCGCCGCCCGATGTCCAAAAAAGTCCCAAGATCGCTGAAAATATTTTTGCCGGCCTCCACGCTTCCTATTTGCCGGTCAAGTGGAAGAAAAGATTTTTCAAAGGCGAGGTTCCGAATTTTTATTCATTCGAGATCGTCGGCAACGGCGGTGAAATTAGTTTTTTGATCCGGGTGACCGAGAATTTCCGTTCCCTCGTTGAGCATGTGGTTTTCGCCCAGTATCCCGATGCCGAAATAAAAGAAGTCGAGGATTACACCAAATATTTGCCGAGGATCTTGCCCAACGATGATTACGATCTTTATGGCACCGACCTCGTTTTTATCAACGACAACGCTTATCCTTTGAGAACCTATCCCTATTTCGAGGAAGAAAGCGGAAAAGACGAATTCAAACGAACCGATCCCTTGGCGCCTTTGGCCGAAACCTTGAGCTCGACCCAGCCCGGCGAGCATGTCTGGTTGCAATTTCTCATCCGGCCGACCGGCGGCAAAAAGATCATCGAAGATGCCCAAAAAATTATCGACAAAATCACAGGCAAAAAAGTCAAAGTCGAACCCAATGCCTTGCATAAGACGATGGATTTTATCGAAGAAAATGTTTTTCAGGTTCCGCAAGCCGAAAAAAAAGATGAGAAGCAGGAATTCAATGTCCAGAAATTAACCCCCGGCCAGCGAGATATTTTGGAGCAAGTCGAGAATAAAATATCCAAACTTGGGTTCAAAGCCGATGTCCGTTTCCTGTATGTCGCCCGAAAGGAATTGTTCAACCGCGCCCGGGTCACCTCGGTTATCGGCATGTTCAAACAACTTTACGCCAACAACATGAACTCTTTCAAACCAAATCCGAAGACCGAGTCCTTGGCCAAGGGAATTCTTTATCAAGTATTCCCGTCCAACAAAGGGTTTTTCTGGAAATGGCAGGAACTGAGACGCAAGATCAGAATTTACCGAAAATACCGCGAGCGGACTTTCATCAAGGATGTCGTTCTTTTGAATACCGAGGAATTAGCGACCCTGTGGCATTTGCCCGGCATCGGTTTGCGCGCTCCGGCTTTCCCGAGAGTCGAAGCCAAAAAAGGCCAACCCCCGGCGGGACTTCCGCAGTAAATTATGGCTCAAACCAACGACAACGATATAGTTTTGTTCGGCGAGACCAACTTTAGAAATAATAAAGTGCCTTTTGGTATAAAAATGGACGACCGCCGGCGCCACGTCTACATTATCGGCAAGACCGGCCTCGGCAAGTCGGAACTTGAAAAAATATTCGCCATTCAGGATATCCAGGCCGGAAGGGGAGTCGGCTTCATCGATCCCCACGGCGACCCGGTTGAGGATCTTTTGGACTACATTCCCGAAGAAAGGATAAAAGACGTTATTTATATCAACCCGGCAGATCTGAAATTTCCGGTCGCTTTCAATGTCATGGAACAGGTTGACCCCGATAAACGCCACCTTGTCGCCGACGGCGTGATGAACGTTTTCAAAAAGATCTGGATCGATGTCTGGTCGCCGAGAATGGAATATATTTTGAATAATACGATCTTGGCGCTTTTAGAAACACCGGACGCGACGCTACTCGGTATCAACCGGATGCTTGCCGAAAAAGATTACCGCAATTACGTCGTCGCCCAATTGAAAGACCCGACGGTCAAGGCCTTTTGGACCCAGGAATTCGCCAAATATGCCGACAAATTCGCCACCGAAGCCACAGCGGCGATCCAGAACAAAGTCGGTCAATTCACTTCCTCGGCTCTTATCAGGAATATCGTCGGCCAGCCGAAATCCACCATTGATATGCGCGAGATAATGGACCAAGGCAAGATCCTCTTGGTCAATATTTCCAAGGGCCGGATCGGCGAAGACGCTTCGCGTTTGCTTGGCGCCCTGATCATCACCAAACTCCAGCTGGCGGCCATGTCGCGGGTGGACATTCCGGAAAAAGAAAGAACGGATTTTGTTTTGATCGTTGACGAGTTCCAGAATTTCGCCACCTCGTCATTCGCTAATATTTTATCCGAAGCCAGAAAATATCATTTGAGTTTAATTGTCGCCCATCAATATGTCGCCCAGCTCGACGAGACCGTCAGGGACGCGATCTTCGGCAATGTCGGCACGATCATCAGTTTCCGGGTTGGCGCCGAGGATGCCGAACTTTTAGAAAAAGAATTGTCGCCCGAATTCTTGGCCACCGATATCGTCAATCTCGGTAAAAGGCAAATTTACATAAAACTTCTCATTGACGGCATCGCTTCGCGGGCTTTCTCGGCAATGACCATTGACACGCCACCGAAATTGCCAGAAAGCAACCGCGAAAAAATCATTGAATATTCCCGGACTCATAACGCCATGCCGGTAGATGACGTTGAAAAAAATATTGAGAAATGGTACGGACCGATGGAATCGGCCATGGCGACGAATCAGTCATATCCAAAAAGATCGGAGAACGAATATAGATCACAAAATGATAATCGGCCGCGGGATGATTATCGGGGCCAGAATCAACCGCGAAGACAAGACAACAATTACAACAACCGGCCATTTGTCAGACGGACTTCCGCTGAGCCGACAACTCCGCCGTCGGTGTCGCTGGATGAGGCGTTCAAGCGGGGAGCGGTGGATTTCAAAGGCAAGAAAATTGAAGAACGACCGACTCAAAGCGGCGCTTCAAATCCGGTTCCGAATCAGTCCGCGTCTCCCCGGCCGCCAGCCGCTCCAAAACCCAAACCCGAGATCGATGTCGAGGGGCTGAGGAAGATATTGGATGAGTCGTTGAAGAAATAACGCTCGGCGTCAGTAATTATTTTCAATGTCGCTGCTGGACAAATCATATTCGCTACCTAAGGGGTGGGACAAGCCCACCCCTTTCGCTCGTTCAATTTGCCGGACAAATTTCGTTATCCATTCCTGCCTTCGGCGACCGAAATTTGTCATTCGGCAAATTTTCACTCGGTCCCGATTTTGCTTCGCAAAATCGAGGATCCTCGACTCCTTCGGAGTCGGGACTTCATTGATTTGTAGCCATTGCGACAAATGAAAATAATCACTGATACCTCGCTCAACTATTTCGGCCGTACTCTCGAAAAGGTCGCCGACTTACTTGGTTTTTTAATTTACGCGGCCGCTCGAAGAGACAAGGGTTCGCTGGACGCTTCACAAGCAATCTGGTTCGCAGGGATTTCCGGTCTCGCTTGGAATTGTTGTCTTGCCTCGGAGTGACACTTGAAACGGCCACTGACTCGGCCCCCCCCATCCTTTACCTATTGACTCTATAATATTATAGTGGTATTATTAAGGCACTGCAATGCGTGAGGTTACGAGGATAGGGAAAGGAGATGGTATGTTTCTAAAATTTAGGTACCTTATTTTTGAGGATGATTGTTTCGTTGAAGAGTTAACGGCTGTTCACGAATTTGCAAACGTGGTTGAGTGCGCACGCGTATTAGCTAGTTTTGCGGCTAGGCAAAGCGGAATTCGCGTAAATCCGCGCGTGATTCCGTTATATAGCACAAAAAATATCCTTTCTTTGCCACCTAGAACACGTGGTTATGGACCCAACACTTGGGTGGTGATTAAAGATGTATCTCAGGCCACGCCTGACGATCTAATTTTCTAAGTAGATTGTTTGTCTAACCCCGCCACGACTTCATCCGGCGGGGCTTTTTCTTTTTTGGGATAATGTGTTAGAATATTTTCTGTGAAAACAAAGTTTTATACAAAGATGGGGGACAAGGGCGAGAGCGTTTTTGGCAAGATCGTTTTGCCGAAAAGCGATGCGATTTTTGAGGCCTTGGGCTGTTTGGACGAATTGAACGCGGTTATCGGTTTTTGCAAGACCGAAGCCAGAAAAAATCCGTCGGCCGGCGGAAAAAAAATTGCGGGAAATTTGCATGCCGTCCAGCACGTTTTGTTCATTATTCAAGCTGAGGTTGCCGCCGCGAGATTTAATTTCCGTTTTGAAAAAAGGTTAACCGAAGAATCGGTCGTCCAGCTGGAGAAAAAAATAGCGGACATTGACCGGCAAATCCCGGAGATCACCAAGTTCGTCATACCCGGCGGCAGTGAGTTGAGTTCGCGGCTGGAACTAGCCCGGACCGCCGCTCGGAAATCGGAGAGAATTGTTGTAAAATATAAAAGCAAGATCAGCCCGAACGCCATCACTTATCTGAACCGCCTGTCCAGCTATTTATTTGCTTTGGCAAGATTTGTGAATTTTAAACTGAAGATCAAAGAAGAAAATCCGAAATATTGATAATTTGATATAATAATTTATCCGCCCTTAGCTCAATTGGTAGAGCAATTCCCTTTTAAGGAAGAGGTTGAAGGTTCGATTCCTTCAGGGCGGACATCAAAAGATAAAACCGGATTATATCCGGTTTTATCTTTTGCGCCCTGAGCGAGCCAACTGCTTGGCTCGCATAAGGAATCAAACGCCGGAATGTTGCCGAGCGAGCAAATGGCAAGCGAGGCAATGAGGCGGTGGTCAGCCCGAATCGGCGGAAGCCGACGAGAGGCGCGACCGGTTCCTGCAGGGCGTTGAAAAAAGAGTTATCCGAACCTAAATCTTCCGAATCAGAAAAAGCCAAAAAGAGGTCGGCAAGAGAACGCAAAAATTCTTCGGCTTTTTCCGAAGATACAATGACTGAATATTTTTCGGCTAAGTATTTAATTAGCCGAGTTTTGAGCACTTTTGAAAACCCTAATTGCATTACCTAGGGCTTTTTCCGCTCGTGCTCACAGTGTTTACTCAATTTGAGTATATTCTTAACCTAAAAACTGTCAAATATGCAAACTTGACAAAACAGAGAATAAGGTATAATATTAATACTATTCTTAACATAGCACATTAACATCATCTTCTCAGTAGCGATTTGGCTGGATTTTCTTGCTAAATCACTACTGAGACGGTAGTCGCTTGAGAATGTTTCTCAAGTGTTCCTGTGACGGGAGTTACTAATGACTCGAAAATCTATAAGTGAGTCGGAAATCTTAGCGGTACGAATCGCTAAGTTTATGGCAGCTGAACTTATATACCAGCACGAGAACGGCATTTCTCCTGATAGCGACACGGACGAGAAGGATTACAAAAAAACCACGAAGGTCGTTGGCGAATTGGAAATTCGAGGAATTGACGTTAGTTCATCGCCAATCAAGGATAACCAAAGGGACGTGCATATTAAGATTACATTTGGGAGAAAACGTTACGCCAAGGGTAATTATACAGCCATTGGTTGCGTTCGAGTTGAACGTTTGGATATCTGGCAAGAAGTCAATGGTCAGATTTCAGTCAGATTTCCGGATGGAAAAATTGCAGATGGCTTGGAAACTGACTTTGGTTGTGACGACCAGAACTTTCCGCCTCTCCTCTAAGGTTTTAGAGGCAACCATTACCTAATCAGAAAGAACAGGAGTCGGTTATGTTGATTCCAACCATAAAGGTTTGTGTGAAATGCGGTCAAGAGTACAAGTATTTCAAAAAGACGCCCTACCGTTTTAAGAACGCAAGGCGCTATCCTAAGTGCCAGCAAGCGCACGAACAAATTCCTCGCGTAGTTGGAAACAGAGCGAGTGGCAATGTCGGCCATAGGCCAATGGGGCATAAGACAAGACAACAGCACAAGAACACTCATCCTGCTACAAAGAAATAATTACGGCCAACAATGGTAAAACCATTAGTTTGGAGGATAGTTATGCATCAAAGAGCGGACAGCGACGGAGTCTGTGCAAAGTGCGGCCAAAAGATTCAGTTTGGTGATTTGGTAAAAATTATTTCTCGAGGACGCAAAACATTGATGTATTGTACCCGTGAAAAATGCGAGTCATCCAAACGTCTCAATCGTAAGACAAAGAATTTGAGCAAGGCCGCTAAAAATGATATTTTCCGTTGCGGACATCGCCAATCAGGCGATTTCGAAAAAGGGAAAAGACGGTAGAGACGAGGAGAGATATTCGCAAACCAAAAGCCCCAGAAAATCGGGGCTTTGTTTTTGTTATAATCCCATTGCCATCGTCATTCCAACTTCGTCCCACATTGCGGACAAGCGTAAAGAAAATCTGCCCTTCGGCAGATTTTTTTGCTTGGCCGAGGCGCAGCGATGTTTTTGTTTGACCCTGAGCTTGTCGAAAGGGAAAGGCAAAAACCGTGAGCCGGGGTCGCGAGATTTTTCCGTCAGGGAAAATACTCGTGACGACATCAAATTGCGCATTATTAGCCCGAGCCGAGCGACGGCGAGGCGAGAGGCGCGACCGGTTCCTGCAGGGCGTTGAAAAAAGAGTCATCCGAACCCGAACATTCCGAATCCGAAAAAGCCAAAAAGAGGTCGGCAAGAGACGACAAAAACTCCTCGGCTTTTTCCGAGGTCACATGGATTTCGTATTTATCGGCTAGATATTTAATCAGCCGAGCTTTTAATTCAGACGAAAAATCCATTGTTCCCTATCAACAGGGGTGAAAATACAATGGAATTCCAAACAACACACGATTTGATTATATTCTTTACGCGGAGACTGTCAAATATATTAAAAAAAGGTAATATTGGCTGATTTTGAGAAGCTATTGTCTTATATCTTAAAAAGGTGTATTATTAGTAAATATTCAGAAATCGTTGTCTGACATACAAAAAAGGAGAGAAAATCATGAATATCGCCGGATTAAGCAAAGCAGCAGTATTGGCAGCTCTTTACAACGCATCAAGACCTCAAGGGATGGGATTCCTGCACTACGACCCGAAGCCAATGACCGAGAAGCAGGCACAGCAACTTCTCGGCAACGGCCACCGTGCCTATTTCGACTATCTGCAAGGAAGGGTCATGAAAATTGATCTTTCCAAGGACGAAGTGGACACATGGGGATACAACCGTGACAACGGCACCAATGCCGCCGAGAACGCCATCGAAGCACTACGCCGATCATCTGATCCGAACGCCGGAGACATTCAAAGAGCGCACCAAGCTGGTAAGATGGCAGCAATCAAGGATGTCGAGGAACACATCGACGAGGAAACAACCGAGGAGGTCAGCAAAGGAATAACGACAATGCGGCTCGGACTGAAGGATATGAAAGATGTCCTCGGGCCGGCTGTTGAGCGAGTAAAACGCTAACCCTCGAACGGAAACAACTCGACCCTGCACAGATGAAAAGCCCTTCCAAGCTTTCATCTGGCGGGGTTTTTTGTTGACATTCTAAAACCGTTGACTATAATACCTTTTGGAAATGGTAGCAGAATATCGCTGTTAGCCCAGACCGCAACGCTCGGGGATTCCTGTATGACCAGGATGAAACAGTGATAAAATATGGGCTTTCCGTCGATTGGGACGCTGCGAAAATCCGATAACCAGACAGTGCGAGTCTAACCATGGAGGTAATCGCAAAAAACTTTCCATGGCGCAGGGGCGTCCTAGACCCATTTCCAATTTTTCTGCCGCTCGAATCCGTCGGTTGACGGATGAGCGGCTTTTTCTTTTGCATAATTTCCGTTTTTATTCTACAATTTACTCATGAAACGCACATATACCGCTGAGACGGTGGGTCATATCGGAGAGGAAGTTGAGATTTTTGGTTGGGTCAATACCCGGCGGGACCACGGCAAATTGATTTTTCTCGATGTCCGCGACAAGACCGGTTTGGTTCAAGTCGTCGTCAATCCGAAAATTTCGCAAACCGCCCACGAAATCGCCGAAAAATTGCGGAGCGAATTCGTCGTCAAAATTATTGGCAAGATCAATGAACGGCCGAAGAATTTGGTCAACAAAGAACTAGCTACCGGCACTGTCGAACTGGAAGCCACGGACATCAAGATCATCAGCGAGTCAAAGACGTTACCGTTTGACATCGCATCCGACACCAGAGAGATAAACGAAGAGACGCGATTGAAATATCGCTACCTTGATCTGCGTAATCCGCGAATGCGGAAAAATCTTCAATTGCGCCACAAAGTCATTCAGTTCATAAGAAATTATCTTACCGATGATGGATTCATCGAAATTCAAACGCCGATCTTGACCAAATCCACACCTGAAGGCGCCCGCGATTATCTTGTCCCATCAAGAAAATATCCGGGTCAGTTTTTCGCTCTGCCCCAGTCGCCCCAGCAGTACAAACAATTATTGATGGTCGCCGGCATGGAAAAATATTATCAGATCGCTCCCTGTTTTCGCGACGAAGATGCCCGAGCCGACCGGAGTCCCGGCGAGTTCTATCAATTGGACCTGGAAATGTCTTTTGTCAGCCAAGAAGAAATTTTGGAATTAATTGAAAAACTATACAGCAAATTGGTTCAGACCCTGACACCAAAGAAAAAGATCACCCAAGCTCCTTGGCCCAAAATGACTTATAGGGAAGCCAAGGAAAAATTCGGCAGTGACAAGCCCGATCTGCGGAAAGACAAGAACGACCCGAATGAATTGGCTTTTTGCTGGATCGTGGATTTTCCGCTTTTCACGGAGCAAACCGAAGAAGATTTTTTTCACGGAGCCGGCGACAAATGGGCGCCTTCGCATCACATGTTCACCGCGCCTAAACCCGAAGACATTCACTTGCTTGACACCGAACCCGGCAAGGCCCGGTCCCTTCAGCACGATTTAGTTCTAAACGGAGTGGAGATCGGCGGCGGCAGCATCAGGATCCACGATCCCAAGATCCAGGATAAAATTTTCGATCTCATCGGCTTTTCTCCGAAACAGAAAAAACAATTTTCACATATGCTGGAGGCATTTGAATATGGCGTGCCGCCCCATGGCGGGATCGCTCCCGGTATTGACCGGCTTGTCAGGATCTTGGCAAACGAAGAAAAGATCAGCGAGGTCATTGCCTTTCCTTTGGCCGGTTCGGTCAGAGATCCAATGATGGGTTCGCCCTCGGAGGTGGACGAAAAACAACTTAGAGAATTGCATCTGAAGATAGCGGAAAGCGGGAAAAAATAAATATGCGGATAAAACTGGTCATCAGCACAATTTCAACCGGCATCGTTTTGGGTTTATTGGCTTTGCTGGTTTGGTTTGCTTCCTTCCGGATGCTGCCCTCGACCGCACAAGTTGACAAGACGAAAAATGAAGCCATTGCCGTAATCGCTCCGTCCAAAGAAATGGACGTCAGCCAAATAAATTTCGGCCAGCAGATCGAGACGTATATTTTACCCAACAACCAAGCTAACTATTTACCGATCCGTGATTTCAATATCCCCGATCCCGATATCGGCGCCAAGTCCGCCGCTTTGTATGATATCAAATCCGAGAAATTGCTTTACTCAAAAGATGTCAATGACAAATTACCCATCGCTTCGATAACCAAACTGATGACCGCCGTCGTGGTCATGGAAAATTTGTCGCTTAGCGATACTTACACCGTTGTGCCCGAAGATCTGAACGCCGATGGCAACGGCGCTGATTTCGCGAATGGCGAAAAACTAAAAGGCGGCGATCTTTTGAAGGTCATGCTGATAAAATCTTCCAACGACGCCGCTTTGGTTTTCGCTTCCAATGCTTCCCAAAAAGGGATTGACATAGTTGCCAAAATGAACGAGAAGGCGGGGGTGCTTGGCATGGCCGACACGAAATTTTCCGACCCGGCCGGCCTGGATGACGGCGACTCTTTTTCAACCGTCTCCGATCTGATAAAATTAGTCGGGTATGTTGACAAGTATCCGGTCATCTGGGAGATTTTAGCCACCAGAACCGCCGATGTCAGTTCAATTGACGGCAAATATACTCATCATCTGGTCAGCACCGACCAGCTTTTGGGAGACGTTCCCGGGATCATTGGCGGCAAGACGGGTTTCACGAACGGCGCTCTCCAAACCATGGTTTTGGAAGTCAAAGTTTCCGCCGGAGATACCACACCTGCCGGCGGGCAGGGATCCATTTCGGGCGGAGACGACAACAGGATGATCGCCGTGGTTCTGGGTTCCAACGACCGCTTCGGAGAAATAAAAGAACTTGTTGAGTGGGGTCGGCAGGCCTATTCTTGGCAGTAAAAATCTATGATCAATCCATTACCACAATCATTCACTGTTTTCAATGTCGTCAGAATTTTTGTCGTCGCCACTTTGGCTTTTTTTGTGTCGCTAGCGGTGACGCCCTTATGGAACAAGGTTTTGGTCAAAAATAGAATGGGCAAACAACTTCGGCAGGAAGGCGCGCCCATTTTTAATTCTCTCCACAAAGCCAAAGAAGGCACACCGACCATGGCCGGATTCATTGTCTGGGGAACGGTCGTTCTACTGACTTTGGTCTTTTGGTTTTTGTCAAAAACAATGGATGGATTTTGGGGCAAGATGAATTTCTTTTCGCGGCCCCAAACTTGGTTGCCGTTCGGGGCGTTGGTCGTGGCGGGACTTGTCGGGATGATTGATGACTACCTCGGCGTTTTGCGGATCGGTCCCAAAGGCGGGGGATTATCAATGAGATATCAGCTGATCTTATACACTCTCGTGGCGATCGGCGGCGCCTGGTGGTTTTATTTCAAACTTGGTTTTACCACCATCAATCTGCCGTTTCTGGGCGATCTTTTTGTCGGCTGGTGGTATATTCTGATCTTCATTCTCATAATCGTAGCCACAACTTTTTCAGCGAATGAAACCGACGGCCTTGATGGCTTGGTGGCGGGAATATTTTTGACCATGTTCGGCGCTTACGGAGCCATCGCTTTTGTTCAGGGCAGGATGGATCTGGTGGTTTTCATCGCCGCCATCATGGGCGCTTTGGCCGCGTTTTTGTGGTTTAATATTTTTCCGGCCAAATTTTTTATGGGCGCCACCGGCTCGATGCCCTTGGGCGTTCTGCTTGGCATTATTGCTATGCTGACCAATACGCCGTTCTTGCTTATTCCCATCGGCATTATCTTTTTCATTGAATCCGGTTCGGTCATTATCCAATTGTTGTCCAAAAAATTCCGCAAGAAAAAAATATTCCTTTCAACGCCCATTCATCATCATTTCGAAGCTCTCGGCTGGCCCGAGTCCCAGGTGACCATGCGCTTCTGGATGATAAACCTCATTGGCGCGATCATCGGTTTAATTATTTTCTTGGTTGATAGTAAAATTCCACCTTTATTTCGCTGACCTTTAACAATTCAAACCAAAAAGGAGCATTATGATCTTAATCTCGCCATTCCAAGCATTTTGGATTCTGTCCATTTATTTTTGTATTTCATTGATTACTTCTCTCCTTATTGGCAACATATGCCTTTGGCTTCATTATGGTGCCAGATTGATAATTGCAAAAGCTGGATATGAAAGATGGCTCGATGATTGGTATATGACCCCACTGGAAATGTACCAAATGACGTGGGAGGGTATGCAGCGAATCTTTAAAAAAGTTAGGCGTAAAAATATTTAGAGCTCTTTCATCGGACTCCTTCGGGGGTCTTTTTGTTTTTGGTGTGCTAAGAAAAAGCGAGCCGGTCTCTTTTTTCACATCTCGCAGGCAAGCGAATCGGCGAACCGGAGAGACGATTTGTCCGGAATTTGAGGTCGAGAACGAAGCTGAATAGCCCGCGCAGGTGAGGGTCACCTGAAATTCCGGAAATACAAATCGTCTTGAATGAGCCGATGAGCGAAGCCGAGAATCTGGTGAAAAAAGAGACCGGCTCGCGGAAATTGTTGTATAATAGAGAAATGAAATCCTCGGGGTCCGGGAAAACGCTGGTGATACTTCTTTTTTTGCTGGTCATATTCGGTCTTGTCATGCTGTCGTCGGCCGGCGTGGTCGAAGGCCAACGGGTTTTCGGCTCGGCTTCGTATTTTTTCAAACATCAGCTCCTGTTTGGCGTCCTGCCCGGACTCGTTATTTTTTTCGCGCTTTCTTGGATAAAACCCAAAATTTGGAAAAAATTAGCTTTGCCGATTCTATTCGTCAACATCGGGCTTTTGCTTTTGATCTTTATGCCACAATTTGGCGTAACTTTAAACGGCGCCCAAAGATGGCTTCATTTGGGACCATTGACTTTCGAGCCATCGGAACTTCTCAAACTTTCCTTGATAATCTATTTAGCCGCTTGGTTCTCCCAACGGGGTAGTCGCACCACCGATCATTGGTCGTCCGCGGTTCTGCCGTTTTTGCTGGTTTTGGGTTTTGTCGGTTTTCTTTTAGCGTTGCAACCTGATCTGAAAACTCTGACCATCATTGTTCTGCTGGGCGCTTCAATGTATTTTTTTTCAGGCGCGAAAATTTCCCACATGCTGGGATTTCTGCTTGTTTTTGCGATCCTATTTGCCGGGCTGGCATACTTCGCGCCCTATCGCTGGGATAGGATAAAAGCCTATTTCAATCCCTCAGCGGATGTCCAGGGCGTCGCTTATCATACTAATCAGGCACTGGTTAGCATTAGAAATGGCGGGCTCTTCGGCGTCGGTTACGGCCAAAGCCAGCAAAAAATCAGCAATCTTCCCGAACCGGCGGGGGATTCGATCTTCGCGGTCATCGTCGAAGAACTGGGTCTGGTCGGCGGGTCGGCTGTCATTGCCCTTTTTGTCGGCATGGTTTTGACCTTGGTTCACATAGCCAAAAAAGCCGGTGATCAATTCTCAAGATTATTCATTCTCGGCGTAGCCGTCTGGCTTTCGCTTCAGGCATTCATAAATATCGGTTCGATCAGCGGTCTTATTCCGTTGACCGGAGTGCCGCTGCCATTTTTCAGTTATGGCAGTTCGGCTCTCTGGCCGCTTTTCGCCGGCTTGGGGATCGCGAATGCGATAGCGAGAAATGGATAAAAAAAGACACCGGTCGCGGGCGGAGCCCGCGACCGGTGTCTCACAGATTCTCCAAAAAAATCATTTTCCCGCCGACTTAACCATTGACGCGCTCAACCGCGATTTCAACCGGCTGGCTTTGTTTTTCTTGATGGTTTTACTTTTGGCCGCTTTGTCGAGCGATTGATAGACCTTCGGCAGGAGAACTTTCGCCTCATCAAAATTTTTGGCGACTATCGCCTTGCGGAATTCTTTCACATACTTCTTGTATTTATCCTTGCGGATGATATTGCGGGATTTCCTACCCTCTGATTGTCTTAACGCCTTTTGGGCAGATTTGGTTATTGGCATTTCGCTATCCTAGCATTTCCGGATTTATTTGACAAGTTAGTCGGTCAATTTCGTACCCTTCCGCCGCCGCTTTGATCTCGCGAAACCGTTGTGGATTAAGTTCTTTCATAATATCGCCGGTCATAGTAAAATTAGGCGTAGATATGACGAAAAAGGCACAAACAAAATTCAATGTGATCTTTTGCTTTTTGGCGCTGGTTCTACTCAGTTTCCCTTTTCTCACCAAAGCTGCCGTTGAGAATCTTGACGAAGCGATGCTTAGAAAAAGCCGTTACCCGGGTCCACCCTGGAACGGGTCAAACACGGTTTTTTCAGGAGAAAATCCAAGCAACAACTATTTTCAACAACCGGAAACTTTGATCTGGACAGATATCGCGACCGGTTCTGAAGTTGAGCGTCTCTTTTTCCGCCCCCAAGGCGCCGATATCATTTCCAATGACATCGCAGCTCATAGATTTTGGAATTTTGACGGCTCAAAGGTAGGCTGGTTCGACTACGGCAATAAAAGAACCAGTACAGATCCGGAACGCGACACGGCTTCTTATGGAAGATGGATAGCTAATTCTGATGGAACCGACATGAGAAAGTCCACGGGCTGGGGGAATACCGTAGACAATATGGGAATCGGCTGGGCTGTGGATGGGCCTTATTACTGGGTAGGTGGTGAGATCGGTTCTGGCAATTCTGACCAGATCTTCAAGGTCAGTGTTGATCCAACTACCAATAGGGCCTCCCCGGGTCCTCATATTTCTGGTGCCCCCTTTTTTGATTTCAATGACGGGCGAACCAAGTGGATATCAGGTTCCATTCCCAGCGGCGGAACAACGCTTCTTGTAACAGATGCGGCGGTCTTCAATTATCCAACCCCCAATCAAATTGCATCTAAAGGAGCTCATTTTATTGATTTTAGCAGTGGAGCGCCAGTTCTGGCCGCTTCTTGGGGTATTGCACGTCACTTAGGTCCATCCGGATACGGTACTCTGGTTCAAGGCAATGGAGACGGCAAAATATACGAAGCTACTCAGGACCATCTTGCTGATCCCGCGAAAAGGCCACCGACTGGCGCAGATTGGACAAACTATTGGCAGGAAATTACAAATACTTTTCCGTATGGCGCAGTGATGCCGTGGATTGGGGACCAAATAATTAATGGGACAATGGAGGCGGATGCGAATTGGGCGTCCGTAGGAAGTCCAGCGGTAAATGAACGAAGTTCGACAAAAGCACATGGGGGAACCTACGCAAGGCATGTTGTTGATTCCACCCCATCAAATGGAGGCATATCTCAAGGTATTGATATGACCCAATATGGTTATTTATTTACTGCCTGGTATTATCTTGCAAGTGGTACGTTAAAAGTGAATATTCTTGATGGCGGGCAAACCACAGTTTCTTCTAACACGTATTCTACCACTGGTTCGTGGCAAAAAATCCAATTTAATATTTATTTAATGGCTGGACACTATGGCGCCGTTCAATTTATAAATAATTCTAATAGCCAACCGGCGGAATTTTATATAGATGATGTTTCTTTAATCCCCTCATACACATCAGCGCCTTATTCCGACCCGGTCGGCGAGCACTTGTCTCAGAACGAAGCTTCCGTGCATGCCAGTTCCATGAATGTTACTAATCCGGATGGCCAATATGTAACTTTGAATTATGCCGGCGGCGCTGTCCACGTTATGCTTAAAAAATCCGGCGGGGCTTCAGATGGCGGGCCCCTTTGGGCAGATTGGAATGGGACATCTTGGGGCGGGATCGATCAAGTCGTTTTCACGGACGATAATTGGTCTGCCAAATTTTTTCCACATAATCCTTACAACAACCCGTATTTTGGGCATGGCTCCCAAGATCAGTGGGGAACCTATATAATTGAAGATATGTACGACTATACGCCAAAATATGGAGATGGCCCGGGACTGGGGATCGTAACCACGGGCACGAAAACAAATCCCGTAAGTCCGGGTGATATTGTCCCTTGGGTCAAGGCAGATCCAACGCATTACGGAATGTTTCCTCTATTCTGGCACGGCTCTGCCAATCACACATCCTGGACCGGTTGGTCGGACTGGGTCGTTGGACTGCCGGGATCGCCTTTACAGACCACCATGTGGGTTAATAAATACTATGCCACCTCACAACCAGGAAAAACTAATTATCTTGCTCCCAAGCAACTGATTAACACCCATCTTTCCGGATCTCCTACATATTATTATGCTTATCCAAGACCATGTCAGTCCCCCGATGGAACGAAAGTAGCTTTTGCCTCAACCTTATTTCATGCTCCATATGCTGGTAGTGTGGCGGAAGATACCAAATATGTTTCGATGGCTCAAGTAGTTGTTGAAAATCCTTACCCTCCGGAAATCTTTCGGGTCACAGCTGCCAGCGGAACGGTCACGGTCAGGGCCGACTGGGGAACGAATTCTGGAACATGGAGAGGATACACAAAGAGAAAATGGCCGGACGAAACTACCGGGACTTATCTACCGCCAAGAGAGATCAATAAATGGCGGCTATGGCGAAGTACGGATGGGATAACCTGGACTTCGGTTAACACTGTAACCGCGAACGCGTGGGATAGATATAATTTTGATACTGGCACCTGGACCGGCAATACCTATTGGGATGCCACCGATGCTCCGGGCAACGGAACATTTTATTATGGTCTTACCTCAATGGAAGCAAGTGGGCTGGAAGGTCATAAACTATCCAACATATACAGGATCACGCTAAGCGGAGGGTCGGGAACCGGTTCTCAAACGGCTTCATACCCGGCCGATCCCGGAGGAAGCTCGCCTTTTTCTGCCGTCGCTCCATTAAGTCCGCCTAGCTTAACCAAGGCATATGAAAAAGCTCCAGCCACAGCCGCCGGGCAATATACGCTTAATTGGCTTGAACCAGCGAACGCTTCGGCCGTTCGTTATTACAATATATATGCCCTTGACGGAGCAGCCCCGACAGCCGTTCAGCAAAGAAGGATCGCTTCTATTCCAAGAAACATCTGTTCTGGCGGTTCATGCTCCTGGGTGGACTGGCTTGGAGCAACAGATGGCACGACAAGATACGGAATTACTTCCGTTGATGTTTTGGGAAAAGAATCCCAAACCATTTCCCTTGATGTATCGGGGGATACTACACCTCCGGCTACGCCGACGGGAGTTGTTGTAAATTAATTTCTAATTTTATTCCCAATTGATTTCCCAATGTTTCAAAGTTGAAAATTAAAGAATTAAATATTCAGTGAAAATTGTAAAATTAAGATTTAAGAATTATTCCAAACCCCTTCTTATTTTCCTAGGCGTATTTTTAGGTCTGTTTTGTTTTGTAAAAATTTCTTCAGCCGCCATGGAGAATCTTGATGAAATGATGACCCGTAAGGCGCGGCGTACCGTAAATGTTTTTCCCTCCAGCGTTTTGGAAGACACTTCCAACCATTACATCTGGCAGCCGGAAACTTTGGAGTACAAAGACGCAGAGACCGGGCATGAGGTCTGGAAAATGAGCGATTCCCCAAACTTAAAGGAATATTATCAAAACGACATCGGCGTCAGTCCTTGGAGCGCGGATGGCAAAAGAATGGCGTTCTGGACATGGGACCGGAATACCGCCGCTTTTACCGGCGAGGAAAACAGCTACATGTGGATGCTTGTTGATACCGATGGAAAATTTTTACGGCCGATCGTGAATGGACCAAGTCGTATGGCATCGGGATATTTTCATTGGTCGCCCCAGATCCCGGACACCTACTATGATGAAGGCTCAGCAGCCTACTGGCCGTGGTCAACAACTCCTAAATTTGATTCAAAAAAAATCTATAAAGCCACCGTATCCGATACTGATGTGAGCGCGATCCCTCTTTTAACTTTTAATTTCAACGGGCCGAATATAAGCAAATACATATCGCCTGATGGCAGGAAAATAATCGCCGATGAATGGGTTAACGATACAGACCCCCATATGCTTTATCCGGCCACCATATATCCCGAATCCCAAGCCACGGTGGCTTTGCCCAACGGCTACTCGCAATGGAGGAATTTCGGACCCTATGGCGGCACACCCACAACCCCGACCCGTTACCATGACTCCTATTACGTGGGTGATGGAAGCTGGTTTTTTGGAATGCCCGACATTGGCGCCACCTGGTGGCGGATCAAAGCCTTAGGTAGCGCGCCGGACGGCGGCGCGCTTTACACCGGTGATGACGGCAATCATAATTTTGGAGAGATCTGGCCTGAAGACCATGGTTCGCTAAGTACTGGCGACATTTCCAGCCCCTTTGTCGATCCGGGCGAAACCTATAATCCGAGTAAAACAGCTTACTGGTCACATTTTGTGCCAGACATGTGGGGAAGATACGCGTTGTTTTCAAATGTTGATGATGGTTTGCCTGGAACCGGCACCTACAATTACTATGATAGAATCGGCACCAGCGTTTGGGACATTCAAAAACACCAATATGTAGTTCCATCATTCGGCGGCGGCGCTATACATCATGACTGGCACGGGTTTACGGATTGGACCGTGAGTAGTTCTTCGGGAGGACCAAGCACCTGCGGAGCGACCGGAACTTGGGCGAACGAACACATCCTTTCTCAAAAATATAATGACAGCACGGCTCAAATTTTGGTTTCATGCGCCCATACCGCGGTCAATGGCGGCACTGATTATAACTCCATTGCCCGTCCCGGCCAATCTCCCGATGGTACCAAGGTTGCCTGGCACAGCGAATTTTTAAATCCCGGAGCCAATATGACTGATATCTTCTGGTCCGTGGTCATGTATCCCTACCCACCCACAACTCTAAACGCCAACTACAGTAGCGGGGTAAATCTTTCCTGGCTTCCACCCCAATACACCAACCGTGGCTGGCCCTATGCTTCAGCCAACCCTTCCAAAGATGCTTTGGGCTGGCCCTTGCTTGATTCCAACGGCAACGAGATAGGCGAAACCCTATACGCCAGAGAGATAGATAAATATCACATCTGGCGCTCAACCAGCCAAAATGGTCCTTGGCAGGAAGTAGGCACCAAAACCGCTGACTACTCCTATACCTATGCCGAAGATCCGACTATGTTCATGCTCCATCCTATTGCCAATGGATTAAAGGTCAGCCCTTCCAACAAGATTGCTTACACTGATAATCCCGGCAACGGCACCTTCTATTATGCCCTAACCTCTGAAGAATATTCAGGTCTGAACTCAGACCATCTCTCGGACATCTTAAAAGTCACGGTCTCAGGAAATTCGGTCTCCGGTTCAGTAGTCCAAAGCCAAGGCCAAAAGAATTTCTGGACTACTCCTCCCACTGTTCCCTCCGGCTTTAGCTACGCCGTCCAATCCAACCATGGCCAATACCGTTTGAACTGGACCCAACCCAATGACACCAAGATCAGATATTACAATATCTACTACTCCAATTCCGCTAATCCTTCTGCCATTCAGCAACAAAGGATCGCTTCAGTTCCAGTCGGCACCGCCACTTACTTGGACTGGTTAGCTGATTCTTCAGCCACCGGCCATTATGGCATCACTTCCGTGGATGGCTATGGCAATGAATCAGCCATTATTTTGTCCAACACGCCTCCTCCTCCGACTCCTACTCCACCACCGGTTGACACCACCCCGCCCGCGGTGCCGACAGGGGTAACAGTTCAATAGTAATATACAAAAACCGACAACAATCGATTGAAGCAAACAATGAATTTTCACAAATTTGAATCCGTTTTTGTTATCCTGCTCGGAATTTTTTTTGGCTTGTTTTATTTTGCCAAAATTTCTTTTGCCGCCACCATCAGTTCTGTTAGTTGTTCTCAAACAGACGTGCAGGCGGCAATCAGCACGACAGTTAATGGAGATACCGTAGTCCTACCGATCTGCCCATCAGGAGGGAGCGGTAGCGGATACGTCTCGATCTCAAAAAATATTACCATACAAGGAGCTGGCGCCTCCAGTACCGTGATAAATCAATACGGATGGTTTATCAGCAATGGCACTGATGGCGTGCGGATAACAGGCGTCGGGAGTAACTATGGCGGAGCGCCTTATGATGGAAGCACTTATATTAAAGTTGGCAATGGATATTCAAGCGCTGGCCCTGCTAACTTCAGGATTGACCATTGCACCATATCGAATTACGATATGCCCGTTTGGATCGGCGCAAAATCCAAAGGCGTTATTGACGACAACCAATTCTTCGGTTCTATGGGGAATGGGATCCTGTACTATGCTGACGCCCTGTGCAACGCGGCAGGCGATTGGTCCTCTCCCATAGATTATGGAAGTTCAGGGTGGGTTTTTATTGAAAATAATTATTTTAACAATCAAAACGGCTCCACTCTGCAGGATATTATGGGGTGGATGGGAGCTAAATACGTGATTCGTTATAACACCTTCGAAGAAACCGTGAATCCCAGTGCTCCCAACAACCCTCTCGGGGCCATTTTTGATATGCACGGCGAACTCGGAAGTGGAGCGGCATCCGGGCGGGCCGCGGAAATATATAACAACAAAATAATAATTAAGTCGAATAAATGGACGAGATTATTCAACATCAGGGGAGGCACGGGATTAATTTTTAACAATCAGGTGGATTATTCACTCGCCGGCAGTGATAGTAATATTGTCAGTTACGTAAATCTATGGAACGCTCGTGCCAGACCGGCATCTTCCAACGATGCCAATGCTGCTGCGTGTCCGAATCTCGGAGCGCCAAACAGATTTTGTGCCACTGCGGATGGTGGCGAGGGTTATTCCTGCGTTCAGCAGATCGGCCAGGGAGTAAGAGGGGGAACCCAGGAACCTATGTATATTTGGAACAATACCAGATCCGGTGACGGGAACACGTGGGCAGCATTTCCTTCTCCAAACGTGGATGCCGATGTTCAGTGGGCCATTTCACAAAATAGGGACTATTGTCTGTATTCAACGTCAACTTCCTGTAATAGCATCACTACAACTTATACCTCCTACGCCTGTCCTAATCCCTTGACCGGCTATTCGGGTTCGTGCGATTCATCCGTTGCAGGCATAGCAGGCTATAATATTGAAGCACCCGACACCACCCCGCCCGCAGCGCCAACGGGGGTCCAAGTAAATTAAAAATGTAAAGTTAAAAATGAAAAATGACAAATCAAAATTTAAAATTTTAATCATACCACTAATCTTTTTCGGCATCTTTTGTTTTGCCGGATCATCTCTTGCCGCGCCCTGGTCTGGAATTATTGATCCAAGCCGGGCAATTGATTGGAGCTATGCCGGCATCCCCGGAGGCATTCCCAACCGGACAACCATCTGCGCGACCATTGACAGCGCCACCTATGGAAACGGGATGACCGATGCAACATCTGCGATCCAGACCGCCCTTAATAACTGCCCGAGCGGGCAAGTGGTCTATGTGCCAACGGGAACATATTTAATCAATGGCACAATTAAGATGGTTAGCAATGTCACCTTAAGAGGTGCAGGACAAGGAATTACAACCCTCAAGGCCGGGGGAAGTGCAAGAAACGATATGATCTATTTCAGTGATTCCTATTTCTGGGATGAACTCTATGGATCACCTCTGACTCACAATATCACCAGCGCCATCAAGGATTCTCAGACAGTCACGCTCGACAGTGTTTCCGGAATATCTGTTGGGGATGTGCTGCTACTGAACCAGCTTAATGATGGCACTGAAGTTACGTGTCTAGGATGGAGGGGCGGCATTCACGCTACAGACTGCCCAAGTTATGCATTCGGCTATCCGGATGTCAGATCTCAGGGACAGTTTGTGCAGGTTACGGGAATCAATGGCACTCAGATATCAACTAACATTCCGATGCACTTTACCATCAATGCCGGCTTAACTCCGTTGGCTTATGTCTTGCCTGCAGCGCACATAGTTCGCTATGCCGGTCTGGAAAGCATGACTCTGACTCAAGACACCAATATACTCGCTCATCATATTTGGCTTGAGCTTGCCCAGTATTGCTGGGTAAAAGATGTCGAGCTTTACAATGTCGGCACGGACGGACTCTTCACATACTTTATGTTTCAGTGCCAGTTGACCGGAAATTACATTCATACTGGCATTGCCGGTACTGGAATCGGCCAGGGCTATGGCATAACGTTGACTCAGTATGCCTCCAGCAACCTCATCGACAATAACATTTTACATGACCTGGGAAATGGCGGAATTACCGCAGGTCCAAGTGACGGAAATGTCATCGCCTACAATTACTTGAATGAAATCATTTACGGTAATCAAACTAACTGGGCAATCGCCGCTCCGTTGATAAACCATGGTTCCCATCCTTATATGAACCTATGGGAAGGAAACATCGGTTACAAAATTCAGGGCGACGATGTATGGGGCACCAGTGATTATCAGACTATCTTTCGCTCTAGGTCGTTTGGTTATCAAAGCGACGCAATTACAGCAACTAATGCGGGCGTCCAGTTCTCGCCGATGAATCATTATATGAACGTAATCGGAAGCGTGCTCGGAACCAGTGGAAAATCCACGGACTATGAAGCAGATGCTGGCGGTTCGTACAGCACCAGCAAACTATATATCTGGGTGTTAGGCATTTCAAATCAAGGCGCACCCGACGATAGTGAGGTTGTTTCTACGATACTCCGCCACGGCAATTACGACTATGTGACCAATTCTACGATCTGGGACCCAAGTATTCCTGATCACACCCTCCCGGCTTCGTTATATCTCAGCCAAAAGCCAGACTGGTGGTGCAATGAGACCCCCTGGCCGCCAATCGGGCCGGATGTAGCTGGTCTGGTTAACGCTATTCCAGCTGAGAGACGGTTTGAGGGCTTAACCTGCACGGTCGGTATTGCCGATACCACCCCGCCCGCGGCGCCAACAGGAGTAGTTGTAAATTAAAAATGAAAAAATCAAAATGCAAAAAGATAAATCAAAATTTAAAATTTTAATTATTCCAGCAATCTTTTTCGGCATTTTCTGTTTTGCCAAATCATCTTTTGCCGCCACGTATTATGTTGATTTCTCGGGTGGCAATGACTCCAATTCGGGTTTATCAACCGGAAGCCCATGGGCGCATGCCCCGGGTGATACCAATGGCCCAACCCGGACCATAGCGGCAGGAGGTTCAATAATATTTAAAGGGGGCGTGGTCTATCACGGTACAATTACCGTAAGTAGCGCAAATTATTCCAACGGCGTTGCGGGTAATTTGATAACCTTAAAAAGCGGCGATCTTTTGGCAACCCCTTGGGGATCAGGCCGGACGGTTATTGAAGGCGACAATGCCAGAGCTTTAGGGATTCACTTATGGGGCAGAAGCTATATCAGGGTCGAGGGGTTTGAAATCAGGAACATGGCCAATTTGACCAATTCTTCCGGCATCTTAATCGACGGTAATATCGCCCATAACGAAGAAATTGTTGACAATCTGATCCATGATATCAACGGAGCGCCGGGTCCAAGCGGATACGGCATAGAAATCACCGGTGACGAAGTGCAAGCTTATGATTTGGTGGAGAAGAATACGGTTTATCATACTGAAGAGAAGGCGATCGAGGCCTATAACCAAGGCTACAGTATTTTTAGATATAACAATTTGTACGAAACCAGCGATCACAATATGGTTATTTCTTCCCCCGATAACGAGATCTATGATAATCTTTTTAGCAAAGCAGGCTTTGACTGGGGTAATGGCGAAGCGTTCCAGCCTTCTTTCTGTTTTAAATTCGATTCCGGCCTCACTGTTTTTGCGGATGACAACAAATTCTATAACAACCTTTTATGGAACTGCATTAGCGGCATTGGGGTGCTCAACGGGGACGGCAACGAAATTTACCAAAATACGGTGTATTATTCCGGCTGGCTTGATCCTTCCAATGGCGGAGTAAGCGGTTCCAACTTCGTATTAATAGATGACGGATCAGCCGGTACAAACAAACCCGACTTGAATATTATCAGCAATAATATTTTCTACTATGGAATCCAATTCAGCGGATCCATGTGCAACGGCAGCCCCTGCTACCAGGGCATTGCCTTCAACAGCGGCATAGGCAATAACAATATAATTGAAAATAATATTATTTATTGGAATGCCGCCCACACGTCCAGTTTGTTTTATTATAAATCTACCGTAAGTGAATGGCATGACCTTGCTTGGTTTGAAGGCCTGAGTGGATTTAGCAGTGTCGGCACTGGCAATATTGCGCGGAATAACATCATCGCCGACCCAATGCTTAAAGGAGGAACCGGTTCGGCTCTGATAAATTCCTCTGAAATTCCGACGGGCTTTGATAACAACATACGACCAAATGGAAATGCCTTTGCTCTTACTAGCTCTTCCACGAATGTAATTGACAAAGGCCTTGCCCTCCAACCTCCTTATAATACCGATATTGAAGGAAATTCCCGTCCCCAAGGCGCTGGTTCGGATATTGGGGCGTATGAGTATGTTGGGACCCCGCCTCCCGATACCACCCCGCCGTCGGCACCGACGGGAATTCAGGTAAATTAAAAATGCAAGATGAAAAATGATAAATTAAAATACAAAATTTTAATTATCCCATTAATTTTTTTCGGCCTGTTTGGTTTGGCCAAAGTTTCTTTTGCCGCCACCATCAACGCGGCCAGCTGTTCACAGGCCGACGTAACCACCGCTTATAACGCCTCATCCGACGGTGATGTGCTTGTCGTTCCCGCGGGAGACTGTTCGTCCTCGAATGCGTGGTCCGGATACATCACAATTTTAAAACAATTAACTGTCAAAGGAGCCGGCATTGGCAACACGATCATCGGAATATCCACATGGGCAAGCGGTTTCATGATCAAAGCGAACAACGTCAGAATTACCGGCTTCACATTTGATGGCAAATACAACAACGCCGAAACGCACGGACTCATCTATGTTGGGGACGATGGAACATTTCCAACTCTGCAAGTTCATGATTTCAGAATAGATCACAACCGATTTATAAACACTTCAGACAATTCATATCCACCCAGCGGTGTTATTGGACAGGATGTAATAACAGTCCGAGGTTACTCCTATGGCGTGATAGATCACAATACATTTGAAGATCCGAACGGAGAATCCGTAGATATCTGCGCGGATGGCCCTCCGGGATTGGCCCGTCCAATCGATTTTGGGGATTACACAAATGGAACCGTTTACGTTGAAAATAACACTTGGAATTATTCACACGCAGCCGAGAATGCGATAGATGGAAATTCTGCCTCGCGTTATGTATTCCGCTACAACACCATAAATATGGGGAATGGTTCAAAATTAAACGGCATGGTATCGGATCATGAGTTATGCGCAACCTGCACATGCGGCGGAGCAGAAGGAGACGCCGGCAGCGTGTTGATGGAAGTTTACGGTAACACGATCAACAATAATCGTATCAGCAATTATGGACTTCTTCAGCTTGTGCAAGATCGTAGCGGAAAAGCGCTGATTTACAACAACACCGTTTATGGCGCCGATGTATACGGAGCGCCAAATACGGTCTGGTCTTCCGTTTACCGAGCGAACCAATATAGCAATGGTTCTTGCGGAAGTGCCGCTCATGGGCGAGGCTATTCTGCGTGGTGTCATGATCCTGATGCCGGATATACGGACGAGGGCAGGAGCGCCGCCACAACCACTATTACGTCTAGTTTGGGAACCGGAGATCAGTCGGTCTCAGTTACCAACGTTAATAGCTTTCCGACTTACGGCGGTTCAATAATCATCGGGGGCGAGCAAATTGACTACATGGGCATATCCGGCCTTACTCTGACCGGATGCACCAGAGGCGCAAATGGAACAACAGCAACTAGTCATCCGAACGGCGCAAGCGTTGATTTGCTGATTTTTGGAGCCTGTCTGGAGCAGGTCAATAATACGTGGGTATGGGGCAACAATTACAACGACGGCAGCACGAATCACGCGCGAAACGGTGTAGCCCTTTATGCTTCCGACCATTCATATTTGCCGGTTCACAATGACTATACCGCCTATGACATCCAATCTTATGCCGTGCGCCCCCAGAACTGGCAATATAGGAATGACGGGACGGCGTATTCTTATACCCCCTATCCCTACCCGCATCCGCTTACTTTGATTGATACAACTCCTCCCGACACCCCGCCCGCGCCACCGACGGGAGTAGTTGTTAACTGATTTCAATTGATCTATAATATTAGTAAAGTATTTTAATTATAAAAAAAGATGATAAGACAAAAGACAATTTTGTTGGCGATCGCATCATTGGCAACTTTTTTATTTTTGATTTATACACCAAGAGCTTTGGCCGGTTCGGCCACGCTCACGTGGAATGCGAACACGGAAACCGATCTGGCGGGATATAAAATTTATTACGGCACAGCGGCGAGAACGGGTAGCTGCCCCCCGGGAGGATACGCCAGCAATGTTAATGTCGGCAAGGTCACCTCATACACATTTAGCAGTTTAACCAACGGACTGACTTACTATTTTTCTGTTACCGCTTATGACACGTCGGGCAACGAGAGTTGCTTTTCGGCCCAAGTAAGCAAGGCCATCAGTTCATCAACGCCCACTCCTACTCCAACCGGAACCCCAACTCCCACCCCAACCGGCACGGTTACCCCTACCCCTACCCCGACCCCAACTCCCACCCCCACGCCTGGTCCGGGTATTTCCAACATCTCCGTCACCAACCTGACCGGTTCCACTGCCTCTATTAATTGGACGACAGGCGTCTCCGCCAACGGTCAG
>Ga0187878_1000129_pt1 | contig 90141 bp, 92 predicted proteins | sample June2016WEW_17_1_FD_132979 | JGI IMG/M metagenome (GOLD analysis project Ga0187878, IMG submission 132979) | Peatland microbial communities from SPRUCE experiment site at the Marcell Experimental Forest, Minnesota, USA - June2016WEW_17_150 | ecosystem: Environmental > Terrestrial > Soil >... | reverse complement strand
ACAAGGAATCTGGTCCATACAAGGAGATCGTTAAGAGCCTATCAGAGTACGCGGATTTGAAGAAGCCCATCGTGGACGAGGTCTTCGACTGCCTGGAAGTGTAGCATGGTCTTATTCACACTTTTTTCTATGCTCGTCGTTAGCTCTTATCATGTCGGCGATATCAAGGTAGCATGTATGGGAGCTAGCCTTATCCTGAGTCCCACCTTCTCCTTAAGAAAATCTTAACCCAAATTCACTTTGGCATAAGCCTTATCTTAACTTGCATTCGACAACCCAAACGCATTTGTACCTGAATTCCTTGAACTGTTAAAATAAATCTATCCATAATGGATATCCTAACGTGCAATAATCTTATCAACTGCGCGTTTGCGTTTCCGCGTCTCCAATTAACTTTGGGCATGTTAAATGATATATAGGAATTTAACCATAGCCAGATTTCGGGATAGGGTTGAATTCATGAACTATTCCCGCAGAGACAAAGCTATACTACGTGGGCTCGGGGCAAAGATCGCTGAGATAGCGTCACTTCCCATAAACGAGCAGCGTAGAGAGATGCATAATAAAACCAACAACCTGGAAAAAACGAAGCCCACCGTCCACATTTACGAGGTTCCTTGGCATGAAATGGACGTCAACGACGAGCTGAAACTGGCGACGCGGGATCCATTCTGCCAAAGAATAGAGACAGATCTGAAGCGCACATTGTACATGTGGAGGCATATGCAGGCGGATATGGTGGTTGAGCCTACGGTCGTGCAGCCACTCATAATTAATGATACGGGGTTCGGCATCACTGAGGATGTCACCGTCGCCAAGACTGATGAGAGAAGTGACATCGTATCACGCCACTTTCACATCCAGATAAAGAATGACGAGGACATAGAGAAGATCAAGATGCCGGTGGTCACCTTCGAGAGGGAAAAAACCGAGGAGGAGTACCAGACACGTTGCGAGATCTTCGACAAGGTCCTGAACGTGGAAAAGCGTGGAATGCCCCTCGAAAAGAAGATCTACCCCTGGAAAAGCACTGAGACCGAGACCTCCTTCTGGTTCACGCCATGGGACGACATTGTCCGATGGACGGGAGTACAAGAAATATTGGTGGATATGTTTCGTAGACCCAAATATGTGCATTGCATAATCGAGAGAACAGTCGACGCCTGGCTCAGTCGACTGGAGCAATATGAGAGGCTAGGTGTGTTGAAGGGGGATCCAATGGAGTTCTGGGGAATTGGGGCAGCCCAGATCTTCTCAGTTTGTTCACCGGTGATGCATGAGGAGTTTGCGTTGAAACATGAGGCTCGCTGGTTCAGCAAGTTTGGGCGCAACTTCTATGGTTGTTGTGAGCCACTTGACGAGAAAGTTGACATAGTTAAGAAAAACATCCCGAGACTCCGGAAGATATCAATGAGTGCATGGGTGAACTTCGATAAGGCGGTTGAAAAGGTCGGGGACGAGATGGTGTTTGCTTGGAAACCTAGCCCAGCGGTTCTTGCAGCGCCGATATGGGATCCAGAGGGGGTCCAGAGGGACATGGAGGAGAAGATGGAGAAGGCCCGGAACTGCATTGTCGAGATACACATGAAGGATATTAGCACTGTTAGGTTTCAACCTCAACGCCTCTGGGATTGGTCACAGATAGCCTCTAGAGTCACTCAGAAATATCCGGTGTAATCGTCTATTGAGATGCTCGTGCGCATAGACGAATAGTCTCATCCTCACTTCCACCTTATACTCATGGAAAAAATTATGTGAGGGATAAAATTAAGGAGAAGCCTTCATAACTTGAGCCAAGTTAGTGAAAAATAGATAAGGAGGCATGGGGGGTCAGTAATTAAAGATCTAAACGACAAAGACTCTGAAGCACGCGCATTTACACCCTTCACAGAGCTACCTAAGGTCGGGAAGATCGCTATGATCATGATCCTGCTCGGCTGGGGCCTCTCCGCACTCATCGCCGGCATTAGGTACTTACTCATAAACATCCCCGGCCGCATACCCCTGCTATACTCCCCACCGATAGCTAGAGCGTTTCTCAGTGAGATACTATACTTTCCCACCGGCGTAGCGATCTTGGTCCTCGTAATAGACTATTTGGCCACGGGGAGGGTGTTGAGGAGACATAAGATCGAGCTGATGATAGCCGTTTTACTGGGTTCGCTTCTACGCCTAGCCAACGCCTTGTTTGATCTAATAGTATGGCTCCAAGGAGGATTAACTCTGAGCCGCATATCCATGTGGGCGAGCTGGCCACCCAGTATCGTAGACTCCCTCGTCGAAGGGAGCATCGTCGTTATCCTAGGCACACTCTGCATCTACATTGCGTACCGTGTACTCACGGACAGGGAGCTGTTAGTAAAGTGGACGTTTCTGCTACTGTCCGCCTACTTTCTCTGGTTCGCGTTTGACATCCTTTACATACAATTAGAGGCCGGCGAGCCACTTTTAGTAGTGCCTTTAATCGAGCTGCTATCTTATGCTATGTTACTAATAGCGAACGCTGCCATCGGAATCTTCCTTCTCGGTGTATCGCTGAGGCTGAGACGCGGCGGCGGATTTGAGGTCTCTACTCCCATGTATCTCAGGATCGTGTTGCTGGTCTTCGGGATCGTGGGATTCCTGTATGACGCGGGTTACCTCCTTTCTTCGGGGACCATGAGCTGGGATCTCCCTTGGGTGCTGCTCGTAGGTATCTTTACCAGAATCGCAATAGCCTTGATGGCGTTTTATCCTCTGAAGTTTGCGGTCAGCGGAACCAGTAGTCCGAGGGAGGTACCACCGACAAGCAATGGTTTTGGGCTATAGTCTTACCCCTTCCACACACACTCGCGCTGTTCTAATTCTTAGTACAACTGTCCTAAAGTATAGCAATAACTACCAAGACAACAACCATTAACTGGTAACAATAATGGATAGAAAACAGCGAGCCATCTCAATACTAGCCATCCTTATGGCTATAATATTCGCTGGATCGATCATGATGCACCCAAGCATCATCTCACCGGTCCAAGGACAAACTATGCTGACCTCAAGCCCCAGCAATAACACCACTAGCAGCAACCCGAGGACCCTATCATTATCCGGCACAGCCACCGTATACGCCCAGCCAGATCAGGTTGTTTTTAGTATAGGCGCTTACACCGAGGAGAAGACCGCCTCAGCAGCCATCGACGAAAATGCGGGGATAATGACCGCGGTGCTCAACGCGATCGAGGCCCAGGGTGTGAAAGTGGAAAACATTTCGACCGCCTACTACACGGTCACCCCCAATTACAGCTACGACGCCAAGATGGTGATCAGCTACCAGGTAACAAACATGATGCAGGTCAAGATCTCAGACCTCAGCAAGGTCGGGGTCATCATCGACGCGGCCTCCGCCGCGGGAGCGAACAAGGTTGACAGCATTAGCTTCGGTCTCAGCGATGCCGCTGCGAACAATCTGAAGCTCAGCGCCTACAAGGCTGCCATTGCCGATGCCAAGGCTAAGGCCTCGGTGATCACGCAGAATCTCGGGATTAGTATTACTGGCGTGCAGTCCGTCAATGAGAACTATTACTACCCTCAGACTGACTACCTTAAGACAGCGGTTCCTTCTTCTGGGGCAGCGTCCTCTACGCCGATTCTTCAGGGTAACATCAGTGTCTCTGTGACGCTTAACATCGTCTACCTTATAGGGCCAGTGTAGTCTTACACCATTTACCCCATTTTTTACGTGTGCCCTCTAATGATAAGACCGCATGCTTTGCAGGAGCGCGTTCTCATCCCGAGCTGAAGACATTTACTCAATAGCCTTATCCTCACTTCATGCCTACCATTGGGCAGTGACTTATGAATGGTTGACATAACAGTATTCCAGGAAGTGTTCTACACCGCGGGCGCCCTCAGTGTAATAGTCGCCTCAGTATACTACACCATAACACTCAGGGGGAACCAGAGAAACTTCAAACACACACTCGAGACCAGGCAGGCACAGCTCCTCATGGGGCTCTTCCAGGCCTTCTGGGACAAGGATAACAGCAGGAGCCTAACAAACGTCTTCTCGCAGACCTGGGACACCCCGGACGAGTTCTGGGAACGTCTACGAGATGACACGAACCTCTACGCCGACTACTCGCACATGTTGAGGTACTTCGACTCGATCGGGTACCTCGTCAGGAGCGGTTTCCTGGACTCGAGGCAGGTGTACGATATTCTGGATGGTGGGCGGCCATTCATCTTGATGTGGGGGAAGTATGGGGACTTGATCAGGTCTCGTAGGGTCACGGAGGGGGCTAGCTACGCGGTTAATCTCGAGTATATCTACGGTGAGATGATTAGGCTGAGGGGTCTTAATGGGGAGCCCGTAGTGGCTCATCATAGTGGTGAGAAGATCGGCTAGTTCGTCGCTGATTTGCTTGAATCTTATGGCGTGCCCCTATTCCATCCAAATTATCTGATGACAGAGTCATGTACGCTTCGGTTCAATAGCCTTATCCTCACTTCAACCTGATACCTATCCTTAAAAGTAAGCGTAGGTTGGACTCTATAGAATGAACGGAATCGTGTACGACACCTCGAAGACCGGATTAGAAGCCGTGCTCAGGGTGTGGCAGCTGAAGGCCATGCAGGCGCTGTGGAGCAGCCAAGAGGGAGCGAAGAGCTTCACCGTGTGGGAGAAGGTGAATAAGATGCTTGAGGGGGAGACCATCTCCCGAGCCAGTGTCATCAACTTCCTGGAGGCGATGCGTGAGGCCGGTGTCTTATCTGGTGTAGAGGAGACGGGGAAGGGTGGTTATCACTGGGTCTACTCCGCCGCTATGGATGAGGCGGGTTTCAAACAGTTTATTGCCAAGACTCTGCTGGAGAGGCTGATGAGGGAGTTCCCTGATGTGATGAGGGGAGTCGTAGAGGCTCTGGACCTTTAAACGTTGGTCTTTCTAAGGGTCGTTGGTTTTCGCGTGGTTCGGTTTTCTTTTCGTGTTCGACTTGTGTGGAGGCTGCATAGCCTTATCCTCACTTCCACCTGACTCTAACCAGTGATTCTATGGTTGACCTAGGTGAGATTCAGACCGTGTGCGTGATAGGAGTAATTAATAGCGTTATTGTATGTTCAACGGGGAGTCCAACGCACCATTAATGGTTTCCCAAGGAAACCACTCCTAATCGTCGCGTTGCAGACATTCACACCGTTAACATACACCTCAACCAGATTTTCTCTCCTATTAAAGACAATCGAGAACCTATCCCACTCCTTCAACAACGCGGTGATTAAATAATAATCGGAAAATGGGTAACGTGGAGGCGTCACATTGTAATATGTTAAATCAAGAAGTAATTCGGGCTGAGTATATTGATAATAGCGCCCTATCTGTGTGTTTAGGGAAGCGCTTCCATTCATTATCCAGATATTAATTAACGGCCTAGCTTCATTGCTCTGCTTCTCGATCCATGAGACATTGAATTCATCGAAGTCTGTGACACCCGTCAAGGTGACTGTATACATCCCCCTGCGCTCGCTCGATCTGCTCCAATCCATGGCTAAGCAGTTACCTGATGGGCTGTTCTCGCCACTTACTATCTTCACCATGTCGGGGTCTTCTACATTGGTTTCGTTGAGTGGTTTGTCGAAACTCTCCTTGTAAATCATTACATTATCCTTTGTTATCTTTATGTCAGAGATGTAGACGTCGTGCGTGGGTTTTAATGTTAGAAGGAGGACCCCGATCAGTGATACAACTATTATCATGGTTAATATAATTTGAACTCGTGCGGGGATGTGAAAACGTATCGGGGGAGATAACTGTGGCATGGAATTTTCACTGAACCGGGGACACCAGCCAAGGTACTGCTTCATCGCATCTCGCAGGGTCATGTCCCCAGCCCCGGTATCAGTTTTGAAAAGATGACTTGCGCCAGCCTCGACGGTGGGAGCCTCTGCTGATCCTGACCTAGCTCAATACTCCTCTCCTCCGCCTCATCAAGCAGCCTCTCAGCGCAGCGTTTTACGTACCTGCACCTGTTGCAGTCGGGTTCCTCGAAGTGCCATGTCTGGACCCCGTGCCTCCTCGAGAAGGTAACTATGACCTTGCTGGAATCGAGGGGCATCCTACCGAGGAGGATGCCGTTTTTGGCATCAACTCTAATGATCTCAATCGAGCTCGCCTCGGCCGTGTGGCGTAGTGCGCTATCAACCTTTCCTAGCGACACTTTAAGGGCGTCGTAGACGGCCTGCCGGGTGAACCCGAAGTGCTGGCCGATACGCGCTCTCGACTCACCTCGTCTATTTAGATCCCATATCTCTAGCTGATGAGTTGTGAGATAAGCTGATGAGAGCATATGATTCAAAGAAATATCAACTGTAAAGTATAATAGCTTTACGCGTGTGTGTGACGACGACTAAATCCTTATGGCGAAATAAGCCTTAATGGGCCAATTTGTACTGATGCGCACGCATTGGTTCAGCTTCTTAAAACCTAGGCACATCAGAAGAGGAGGCGGTTGAGTGAATGTTGTTATGGATAGAAGTGGACTATCTTTTTCGGCACGACCCTTAACGTGACCTGAGTCTTATCATCGAACTCTGGGTTAAAAGATGACTCCAAATGATATTTACCCCACACCCACCGCACATATTTGTTATAGCCCTCCTCCGGCTTAAAGTTAAGATCCGCCAAGCCATAAACTAACGCGTATTTGGACGGTGTATCCCCTTCACCAGACTTTGATCCCTGCATGAGGAATGAGAGGGACACGTTGCTGTTTCGCTTGATGTTCTCTACTCTTCTGGATTTCTTTATGGATACGAAGTAGAAGACATTGTCCTTGTAGTTGTACCATATGGGGGCGGCGTGGATGGTGCCGTCCCTGTTGTGGCTACAGAAGATAGTGGTGTAGGATTCAGTGAATAGGTTCTGTGTGTCCTCCGGGGTCATCTTGTTGCTGCTCATGAAAATTACATCTCTGTATTGCTGACAGGCGACTCAATAATAAAGCGATACCTAAGCGCACGCCTTTCAGAATCACCATTTCTCGGCATGCACACGTTCTTCTTTATACCTATTAGCTGGTGGCTTCTCCTCATCAGGAACCCCAACTGCGACAACGCACATGGGGATAGTTTGCTTTGGCATCCCCAGCAACTCCCTAATCTTCCACACCCTATCGTCAAGCGGATAAACCCCACACCAGGTAGCACCATAACCCATGGCATACGCAGCTAGCAGTAGATTCTCGGTGGCAGCGGAGCAGTCCTGAACCCAGTAACCTGGGCAGGTTTGAAGCTCAGGGTCGGCACACACGATTATTGCTACCGATGCCTTCGGAAGCATATTCGTGTAGGGATGTGCCTCAATTATCTTACTGAATGTGTCCTTATTCTTCACAACTATGTAGTGCCAGGGTTGCTGGTTGCAGGCTGATGGAGCCGCCATCGCTGCTTCGAGGAGCAACTTGATGTCCTTATCGGGAATTGCTTCACCAGTGAACTTCCTTATGCTTCTTCTACCGAGAATAACTTGCATCGCATCCAACTTGATCGACACTCGTGTTGTTGTAACGAATAAATAAATAATCTCGCGAACTAAACCTCGATAATCTTATCCTCACTACCACCTGACTGTAATCAGTGATTGTATGGTTGACCTAGTGGTTCTTCAATCAGCTTCCTATGCGGCAACTACCATAGGAGTATGCGTAGCAGCATTCTACTACGTCATGACCCTGCGATCCCAGCAGAACAACATGAAAGCGACGCTGCGCGCATCGAGCGCATCTCTAGCTATCACCAGCGTGGCAGAGTTATTATTGAGAAACATCAAAAGATTATAGGAAGAGCCATGAAGGATAAACCCCCTGCGGATCTGCAACCTATCGAACTCCTCAAACCGATATTCGACCAAGCAACAACGGTATTCGAAGCCTTGAAGATGAGAAAGACCATACGCTCCTTCAGCCAGAGGGAAATCCCACTGCAGCTCCTGTCAGACATCCTCTGGGCGGCACAGGGAGTCAACCGAGGTAAGGGGCCCTTCGATGGACCAGGGCGAACCGCCGGCTCAGCGAGCAACTCCCAGGAGATCCTCATCTACGTCACCCGGGAGGAGGGAACATACTTGTATGAGCCAGACTCCTACAAACTAACCCCTGTAGCAGATGGTGACTACCGCCCATTGGCGATTGGCCCCAGGCAGAGAAAGTCCGGTTCAGTAGCCGCAATCCGACTGATCTACGTTGTTGATCTAGACAAGTTCAAGACCGCCGGATTCCCCGAGCCGGGGCTCTACGACCCTGAGATCCAGAAATCCTACTACTTCGTGGACACTGGCCTCATCGCCCAAAACGTCTACCTGGCAGCCTCAGCGCTGGGTCTGGTTTCATGGTTCCACAACTGCAACAAATCGGAGCTGGTGAAGGTGCTTAAGCTGACGTCACAGCAGAGGCCGCTATTTGGACATACCGTCGGTTATTCAGAAGATTAAGGAGGTGCGTGCATAAATTAAGCTAGGCATCACTCAGTAATCTCGCCACTTACTGCACACATGTCTTATCCTCACTTCCACCTGATTGTGTGACCTGAAAACGAGTTACTCATGGTTATTCCTGTGGCTTATCAGAGTTACACTGGGATAAATGTAAAGTAATCATTAGCTCGTGCAGATATGATAGTTTTATCTATCACATTTCTACCCTAATGGGAGGAGTTGAGTAAACGCCTTGAGATCTAGTAGAAATACGCCACCAAACATGTCACTAGGTGTAACTATTATGTCTCGGGTGTTCGACTAACAAGAAGAAATCGGTGTTCGTCTCATGGGCAGAGTCAGTGTAGAAAGCCTGTCTTATAGCTACCCGAACACTAACGATTTCGCTCTAAGAGACGTCAATTTCAATATAGAGGAAGGAGAATTCATTCTACTCACCGGCCCGAGCGGATGCGGCAAGACAACCTTCTGCCGTTGCCTAAACGGCCTCATCCCCCAGTTCTACAATGGAGAGATGAAAGGAGACATAAGAATCGATGGCCTCTCGACAAGGGAGCATCCAACATATGAGCTCGCAAAACATGTTGGCCTAATATTTCAAAACCCTGACAACCAGATCTTCTCACTCACTGTCGAAAAGGACATTGCGTTTGGCCTTGAAAACATTGGCGAACCCAAACCCAAAATGGTCTCAGAGATAGACTGGGCAATGAATCAAGTTGGGATCACCCCTCTACGAGAGAGAGGTACTCACGAACTATCAGGCGGCGAGAAACAACGTCTTACGATAGCCAGCGTCTTGGCGATGCACCCCGGTGTCATCGTTATGGATGAACCAACTGCATTCCTCGACCCTGTTGGCGCTGAGAAAATATTTAACGTGTTAAAAGCCCTCAACGAGGAACACAACATAACGATTATCCTTATAGAACATAGAATGGACCTCGCCGTAAAATACTGCAGCAGGATAATTGTCTTCAATGAGGGCAGTGTGGTAAACGATGGCAAGCCTCGCGAGATCTTCACTTCGGATGAAACCCGCTTAATCGGTGTCGGCATCCCCCGCATGGTCGAGTTAGGTAGAAGGCTACGTCAAACAGGATACCCCATAGGAATCCCACTGGACTCAGCAGAGGCCTACGCGAACCTTACACCCTATCTGATTAAGCAGGAGGCACCCAAGCCCCGCGGAGAAATCGAGGATCAAAACACGTACGAAGAGGAGTATTCAAGCAGCCCCCTCCTCCAGTTAACAGATGTTAGCTATTCCTACTCGGACGCCGTCGAGGCTCTCAAGGGAGTCTCCCTCTCGATTAAACGGGGTGAATATATCGCTATTATGGGTGAAAACGGTGCAGGCAAGACAACACTCGTTAAACACTTCAACGGCCTCCTACGTCCCAAAAATGGCGCTGTTGTTTTAGACGGTGAGGATGTGTCCACTAAGAGCGTCGCCTCGATGGCGCGTAAGGTGGGCTTAGTATTCCAAAACCCTGATGACCAGCTCTTCGCCGAGGATGTCGAGGAAGAGATAAGCTTCGCTCTAAGAAACTTTGGATACAAGGAAGACGTTATAAAAGAACGAGTGAATTGGGCCCTAAATCTACTTGATCTTGAACGTTATAGGAAGTCTAGCCCATTCATTCTCAGTGGCGGAGAACGAAAACGAGTGGCATTAGCCTCAATACTAGCCTGGAACCCAGAACTTCTCGTCCTCGATGAGCCAACAGTCGGTCAAGACCATGGGCAGAAGGAAAGGCTCAAACACTTCCTCATGCAGCTGCGTACCCAGGGCAAGACCGTTGTGATAGTCACTCACGACGTAGAATTCGTGGCCGAGAGCCAACCTCATATCTTCCTGATGGCGCAGGGCAAAGTAATCGCTGATGGCCCTACAAAAAGGATAATGACTGACAAAAAGAGCCTCGAGGACAGCAGTGTATCACCCCCCGAGGTCACAAAACTTTTCTCCAAACTAACCCCATTTGGCTTTCCCCCGGATGTAGTCGACGTCGATGAAGCCATTGAACTTCTAACGAAGAAGATGCGGGGGAATAAGAAATGAGCCTGCTTGAGGGACTTAGGTTCATAAGGGGAGATTCGGTGCTCCACAGACTTGACCCCCGCGTCAAGTTCTTAATGACAATGGTCATATTCGCACTGTCAATAATTTTTTTCGATCTAATACCACTCTTACTCGTATTTATTCTTCAAATTCCTTTGATCCTAATTGGGCGAATATCGAAGGAGTGGCTTAAAACCTTGAAGGGAGCTGCGTTTCTGGCGCTGATTATTTTCGCGACCAATTTGCTCAGTTTCTATTTCTTCCAGGGTATGCACCTAACGGGTGCAATAGTGGAGTATAGTCTTACCCTCACACTGAGGTTCCTAGCCCTTATAACGAGCTTCAGCCTCTTTTTCCTCACAACTTCCCCCGACAAGCTAAGTCTCGCCTTAGAAAAGGCTAGGGTCCCCTATGAATTCAACTTCGCCTTCATAACAGCGATAAGGTTCGTACCGGTGCTAGCTGAGGAGGCCCAGACTATAATGGACGCGCAAAGATCTAGGGGCTTAGAACTTGACAAAGGTGGTTTCCTATCTCGTGTCAGAAAATACATTCCTATCCTTCTCCCCCTAATCGTTAATTCCATTAGAAGGAGTCTGGAACTCGCCGAAGCAATGGAGTCACGGGCCTTCGGAGCAACTAAGAACAGAACTAATCTATATGAACTCAAGATGGCGAAGAGCGACTATATTGTACTTTTCATTTCTATTGGCGTCCTAATTATCGCAGTATACGCTCACTTCTTTTTGCCTCCATTCCCAAAGGTAATGAATGGAATCTTATTCGTCTAAGACAATTCTTATAGTCATTTTCATAACCCTTAAATAATTACTATAGAGACTAGAGTCGATATCTAGGGTATCAGTAAATACTATAAGAGGTGCTATAAATGGAACCTAGACGAATTCAAAAAGTTGGCTACTCAACCCTCTCAGTTAGCATTCCTATGAACTGGGCAAAGAAGATGAATGTCAAGAAGGGTGATATTGTCTTTCTCAGTGAGGAGAACGACGGAGCGCTCCGCGTCGCACCTGAGCCCAGTAAGGCAGAGAACACTAGTATCTACGTCGTAAATGTCGACCAGTGTGATAACACAAAGATCCTCGCACGTGTTATCGTCGGAAACTATGTTCTCGGACGTAACATGATACGTGTAGAATCAAATCGTCGCCTAATGAGGGAGCAGATCGAAAGTATTAGAGAGGTCACACAAAGGCTTCTCGGAATAGGGATAATCGAGGAGAGCGACAAGCATCTTCTATTACAATGCAGCATAGATCCGAAGAACTTTCCCTTAGAGACCGTCGTCAAACGCCTCTACGTGATAACGAGTATAATGTTCAAGGAATCCATCGACAGTTTAATTGACGAGGACCCCGAGCTAGCAAAGGATGCAATTACACGCGAGTATGAGGCGGATACCATCTACTGGCTTTTATCCCGACTGCTAGCCTCTGCACAACAGAGCCGCGTTGTTTCTGAGAGTATAGGGATTGTCGACCCTATGGAGATCGCCGAGTTCAATCTAATCGCCTGGTACCTAGAAATGATTGGGGACCGTCTAAATTCCGTATGTTCCAATCTCCTAAAACTCGAGAATCATAAAAAGAGCAGTGACGGCGAACTAATTGAGCGTCTGGGCCAGCTCGCTCTCGTCAGCTTCACAATGTTCGATAAGGCGATGAAGAGCATCGTGGACAAGGACATCAAAGTGGCCAGCGACGCCGTTGACCTTTATGAAGCAGTCCAAATAGAGGAGGAGAAGCTCCTAAGCGAGTTCCACACTACGAACTCAGAGCTCACTATCCGATTCAACATGATCGCCTGGGAGTTCAAAATAATTGCGGAACACAGTTCGGCTATCGCTGAGATATCTATAGACAACATCCTTCGTGGCGAGAATAAGATCTGCAGGATAGAAGAAGAGCCAAAGGAAGATGAACAGATGGCCCACCGCAATTTTTAGGGCGATAGAATCGAGATTGTAATCACTCTAACCATTAATATAACGGTTCGTAGCCATCAGAAATCATAGTATATACTTTTACCTCTAACCGTTTGAATAATTAATTTCCCAATTACTCGTTGTATAATAGACTCCCCAAATATTTAATGACGAAATAGATAGGGAAAGGTGATTTGCTTGACTAGAACCTTACTTATAAAGAAAAAATCAGTGAAAACCTATACAGTTTTTCTACTATAAAATTGGTGTACTAGCTAATCATTACTGGAGTCAACAGATAAATAGGTTTATAGGAGCCTTTTTTCAGTCTATAGACAATTCGCGAAAAGGGATTTGAATATCCATGGTACGTTACAAGCAGACAAGCGAAATCCTGAAGCTTATGCTCGACAAGGAACATATCAGGAATATAGGCATAATCGCGCACATCGATCATGGTAAAACAACGATGAGTGACAGCCTACTTGCAGCAGCTGGGCTAATGTCGCCTGACCGCGCAGGTGAGGCTCGTGCCCTCGACTATCTCGAGGAGGAACAGGCAAGGGGCATCACCATTAAAACAGCTAACATAAGCCTGTTATACGAAGATGAAAAAGGTCAGCCATACGTCATTAACCTCATCGATACTCCTGGGCACGTTGACTTCAGCGGAAAAGTCACCCGTGCCATGAGAGCGCTTGATGGATGCATACTACTTGTAGACGCCGTGGAGGAGTTCCAGATTATGACTGAGGTACGCCTCAGGCTAGCTCTCGATGAGGCGGTCCGACCCGTATTATACATCAACAAATTCGATAGGCTAATCAAAGAACTCAAAATGGACGCCGACATGGCCCAGGAAAAGATACTGCGCATTATAAACCAGTTCAACACTATTGTCCAGACTTTCGCATCAGACGAATTGAAGAATGAATGGACAGTCAACGCGGGCGCGGGTCAGGTCTGCTTTGGCTCGGCTCTAGACCGTTGGGGCTTTACACTCCCTATACTCCAAAAGAAAGGCTTGACCTTCAATCAGCTTGTCCAGATGTACAAGGATGGTAGGCTCGAGGAAATTCAAGAAAAACTCCCGCTCGCTGAGGCTATGCTCAGCATGGTCACTCAACACCTACCAAACCCCATCGTTGCTCAACCCAGGAGACTCAAGACGATCTGGAAGGGCGATCCCGAGAGCCCTATGGGGAAAGCGATGTACGCCATCGATCCAAATGGCCCAACGGTCGTATGCATTACCAACATCGTCATAGATCCACAGGCAGGAGTCGTCAGTACGGGCCGTGTCTTCAGCGGTACCCTCCACAAAGGACAGGACTTTCATCTAGTAAGCGCCAAGAAGGACCTCAAGGCACAGCAAGTTAGCATCTATATGGGTCAATACAGAGAGATAGTTGACGAAATCCCAGCTGGGAATATCGTTGCTCTCCTGGGCATTGCTGAGGGTAGGGCCGGTGAGACTCTTGTGGACCCCTCCCTTAAGGCCGATGCCGTAGGGTTCGAGTCCATAAAATATGCTTCTGACCCAGTTCTCACAATCGCCGTCGAGCCCAAGAAACCAACCGATCTCCCTCGACTCATCGATGCCATGCAGAAAATGAGTATCCAAGATCCCAATCTAGTCACAACCATAAACCAGGAGACTGGTGAGTACCTCCTAGCAGGAATGGGTGAACTTCACCTCGAGATCGCTCTCAAAGACCTCAAGCGCGAGTACAATCTCGATGTGACTGAGAGCGAACCCACGGTCGTGTATCGCGAAGCTATACGTGATAGCGTGGGCCCATTTATGGGTAAGAGCCCCAACAAGCACAATAGGGTTTACTTCAACTTCGAGCCACTCGACCCGAATATAATTGAACTAATTCGCAACGGCGAGATAAGCGTCATAACAAGCCAGAGAAAGATGGAGGAAATCCTAGTAGAGAAGGCGGGCTGGACTACTAAGCAATCACGTCAGGTCTTCGCTATCAACGAAAATGCAAACATGATGGTCGACACCACAGTTGGCATCCAGGGTATTCGTGAGGTAAAGGAACACATCTCCGGAGGATTCGCCTGGGCTCTCCAGAATGGTCCGCTCGCAGGCGAGATTGTACGCGGCCTAATGGTTGACATGGTCGATGTCGCGCTTCACGAGGACCCTGTGCATAGGGGCCCGGCGCAGATGATGCCCGCAGTCAGAGGAGCCATATACGCTGGTATGCTCTCAGCGCGTCCAACTCTGCTCGAACCCATCTATAAGATACAAGTCCGCGTTCCAGCCCAGTGGCTAGGCAATGTGACTGGCCTCCTCGGTAAGAAAAGGGGCAGGGTTCAAAATATGGAGCAGCAGGGAGCTGTCACCGTTATTACAGGGTTCGTTCCCGTCAGTGAGACGATCGGTTTCAGTGCAGATATGAGGGCTGCTACAAGTGGCAGCGCTTTCTGGCAGAGCACCTTCGATCACTGGGCACCCGTCCCCGACAGTCTACTCCTCGAAGTCGTTAAGAAGATACGTACGAGGAAGGGTATGACGCCTGACCCGCCAACGGCGGCGGAGTACATAGTGAGGGATTAAACCCTCCAACCCTTTTTTAGACCAGAACCACACACCTCTACATTAGGTGGCCCTAGGTTGAAGTTCCTCAACGAAGACCATATTTTAGCAAATGGGACCGGGGTCTATACCAAATTGAGGAGAGACGCCCTCAAGATGCTTGAATCGGCTCTCGACTCCGTCGACCCGAAGGAATCCATCTATAACAAGGTGAAAGTCGAGGAGGACAAGCTTACCATAGAGGATAAAATGTATGATCTAGATCGATTCAAACGAGTCTACCTTGTAGGCGGTGGCAAGGCAGGTGGCTCCATGGCTGAGGCCATCGAGTCCCTGCTAGGTGATAGGCTCACGGGCGGGATCGTCAACATCTTACAGGGTACAGAGGGCAAGTATCATCTTAGAAGGGTCAAACTAGTTGGTGCGTCTCACCCCGTCCCAAATGAAGCGGGGGTGCGAGGCGTTGCCCAGATGCTCTCAATGGTCAGCGGGTTGACGAGCAGAGATCTAGTCATCGTGATAATCTCGGGTGGGGGATCCGCCTTGATGCCGAGCCCCGCCGAGGGGATAACACTAGACGACATGCAGGCTATAACTGAGAGACTCCTGAAGAAGGGTGTCACGATTAACGACCTCAACGCTGTGAGGAAGCACCTCGACTCCTTCAAGGGAGGGCAGCTCGCCCAGCGGTGCCAACCCGCCAATGTGCTGAGTCTCATCTTGTCGGATGTCGTTGGGGACCCCCTAGATACCATCGCCTCAGGGCCTACTGCGCCTGACTCCACAACGTGGGTCGACGCTGAGAACGTCCTCAGGAAATACGATTCATGGAAGGATGCACCCGAGCCCATACGGAGAAGGGTCGAGAAGGGGGTAATGGGGGAAATACCTGAAACCCCAAAGTCAAACGACCAAGCCTTCTCAAAGATCTACAATGTGTTAGTGGCCAACAATTCGTACGCAGCAGAAGCGGCGTCGAAGAAAGCGACCGAGCTCGGGTACAACTCTATGATTCTCTCCACAATGGTTGAAGGAGAAGCGCGACAAGTTGGCAGCGTCTATGCGGGGATCGCTCGTGAGGTGGCGAGTAGGAGTAGACCGATCAGTGCACCCGCGGCGATTATTATCGGTGGCGAGACAACAGTGGATGTTAAAGGATCTGGAAATGGTGGGCGCAACCAAGAGGTAGCGCTCGGCGCTACGAAAAGAATAGCAGGAACGCCATGCCTCGTCGCCTCCCTCGCCACAGACGGCATAGACGGCCCAACTGACTCAGCGGGGGCCATAGTAGATGGTGCCACCCTGAAACGAATAACCAAGCTGAACCTTTCAATCGATGCCACCCTGAGGGAGAACGACGCCTATCACCTCTTCGAGAAGGTCGAGGACCTCCTCATCACAGGCCCGACTGGGACGAACGTGAACGACCTCGCACTCATACTTGTGGCTGGGGAGTGGCGAGATGCCCACTCGTAGCGAGAGGCAGAGCGAAGCCCTCGCGGAACTCGAGGCTGTACTGAGAGGAGAGGATGAGCCGATAGAGTTCATACTCGTCGAGGGAACACGGGATGTCGAGGCCCTCCGCTTCTTGGGAGTGACCGCCCCAATCGATGTCAGATCTCATGTAAGAAGAGACGAACTCGCTATCGCTGACAGAATATCGACAAGGACCCATAATGTGCTCGTCCTCACCGACTTCGACGAGACGGGTAGGGCCCAGGCAAAACGTCTGACCGAGCTGTTGATCGCAGAAGGGGTTCATGTGCAGGTTGAACTGAGGAGGAAGATCAGCCGGCTGATGGGCGTCCTCAATCTTAAGACCATCGAATCCATCGACAACTTGATTATGAAGAAAGATTAGGATGCATCGACGGTTCTTAATCACACTCAGTCACAAATAATGGCACCATTCCTAAAAACTGAATTATGGTACCATTCCATAATTCAAGTGAAGCTAATTCGCTCGCACCCCATTAATTCGGTAGGTGATAAGTAATGGTACCATTTCTCAAAAACAATATTATGGTACCATTCCCCCTTACATACTCACCATAGAATCCATTAACTCAAAAAATGCGAGTGATATAGTTCTTCCCTAAACGCCCATAAGAGGGATGGTTTGCAGAACAAACCCGAGGTTATCGTAAGCCTCTCAGGAGCAGTGCCACCCAATCGCCCACCCAAACTGGATGAGGTAGTTAGAGAGAGGTGTTAACTATAGATGTATGCTACGGAGCAAGGGAGTGACCCAGCATGACTCTGGCACTAATGATGACCATGGTAATGGCTATGATGATGATCATGATGTTGATGACCGTGATGATGAGTCTGACAATGATAGTGACATTGCAGAGGGCGTACCCCCCACACACCCTCGTACTACAGTAGCAAACCACACCCAGTCACGGACAGTCATGGGCGGTCATGGCAAGTCACGGACAGTCACTCACGGTCACCCATCACGGACAGTCACGGAAGAGTCACAGAATGAGTCACGGACAGTCACGGAAGAGCCATCAGAGGAGTCACAGACAGTCACAGTCACCCATCACAGACAGTCACGGAAGAGTCACCAGATGAGTCACAGACAGTCATCGACGGTCAGTCACAAGCCCAAAGCTATACTGATGGCCAATTAATACGAGGGTGTAATACAGAGGCCCTCTCCTCACGATCTCGCGCATCGTGGCGGAGTAACTAATGGTACCAAAAGAATGGTGAAAGAAGCCATGTTGAAATGGCATTTCCTTTTCGCATGTATAATCTAAACCACCACTAATGGTACCAATCATAAAACCTGGCATGCTTAAACAAGCACACCAAAACTCCCCATACTCGTTGAAACGATGAGAGTCATATAGGCGACGAACCCAAAGAAGAATGGTACCATTGTCTGAGAGGAGGCACCGTTTATACCAGTCAGAGATCCCGGAGGTGATCCTGGGTCTCAGGTTGCGGCTCATTCAGCTGCTCGAGGAAAAGAATGACTCGGAGAGGGCTCAACTCACATATCGTTGCATGCATCGGCTTCTGGAGAGGAACCTTGGTCGGCCCAAGTACCCGGAGTTCAGCTGGGAATACCTATCATACTATGTATACGAGGGGGAGGAGCACATCCTAAACCGTCTAGATGAGATGAAGAAGGAGAGCGCACACACGAGATAACGTTCTCCATGATCACGGTGTTGGAAACACATAATAGTACTCTAGAGGAAGTGATGGAAGGCGGCAAATATGGCGAAGATTGTTGTGCTATACGACTCATGGTCGAAGGCCGACGCCAAGAAGATCTGGGAAGAGATGCTCAGAGACAACCTCGGCTCAGACTATTCCAAACATAATATTGTCTACGTTGAAAACCGCGCAGGAGCTTTCAAGTGGTCAACGGAGGTCAGGGAGAACGTGAAGGAAGCGTTCGGTGACCCCGAGTTCATCAAGGAGAGCATCAAGGATGCGGAGGTGGTGTTGAGCGGCTTTGCGCCAATGACGGCCTCCATCATGGATGCAAGCCCCGCTCTGAAGGTGATCGGAATCGCACGCGGGGGGCCCGTGAACGTCGACGTTGCCTCCGCTACGGCACGTGGGGTGATGCTCATTGGCACAGTGGGTCGGAACGCCATCTCAGTCGCGGATCAGACTATGGGACTCATACTCTCCGAGTCACGTCATATAGCCCGGCTCAGTATGGCACTGAAGACTGGTACGTACTTCACCGATGTCAATAAGCTTGGCAGAAAGTACCTGGAGGGATATGCCTTCCAAGAGCTAGAGAGCAAGACCCTCGGTTTAATAGGGTTCGGCGAGGTGGGTAGGCGCGTCGCTAAGAGAGCGCACTCATTCGACATGAAGGTGCAGGTCTTCGATCCCTACATCACCACAGAGGCGCTTATGAAGGATGAATGCACGAAGACTGAGCTGGAGCCACTACTGAGGACATCTGATTTCATCTCGATACACGCCAAACTAACTCCCGAAACGACACACATGCTCAACAAGGAGCGTCTCGATTTGATGAAACCCTCCGCCGTTATAGTCAACACTGCGAGGGGAGAGATCATCGACGAGAAGGCACTTTACGAGGCATTAATGGAGAAGAGGATAGCTGGCGCCGCACTCGACGTCTTCGAGGAGGACCCTGTCAAGCCAGATAACCTCCTGCTCAAACTGGACAATGTTACAGCGACACCCCACACCGCGGGGCGATCCCCAGAGGTGGAGAGACGCGGCTACCAACAGGTAGCCGAGGCGACAGCCAAGTATCTCTGGGGCGAGGAGATCCGGAGAGCACAGATAGCCAACCCCAAGGTGCTGGAGCGTTGAATCTGATTGCCCACGGAATACCTGATGGCAATAGACTGCGGCTCAGGCGGCGTGAAGTGCTTTCTAGTCGACACGAATGGTAAGATAAAATCATACTCGGGCGTCGAGTGGGATAGAGACGACTGGAACACAGATATCGGCTGGCTAAGCATAAAGAAAGCCATCAGAAAGGCCCTCACTGAGTCACATATAGAACCTGGTGAGGTCGCAGGGATCAGCACAACAAGCATGAGAGAGGAGTTTGTCCTCCTCGACAAACGGGGGAAGGAGATATTGCTCAAGTTCACCCCAGACATCTACGACCACGGGGATGAGCTGAACAAACGCCTCGGCGAAAAGATGTACCGCTACTCTGGGCACTGGCCCGTCTCCGGGTGGATAGCCGCCGCCAAACTGGCGTGGTTAAAGGATAAACATCCCGAAGTGCTTGCTCGGGCAAACCTGTTCCTAATGATCAACGACTGGGCCGGCTACATGTTGGGTGGTACGCCATACACCGAGGGTTCAAGTGCCTGCGAGACGAGTCTCTTCGACGTCAAGAAGGGGGACTGGGCGTGGGAACTGTTGGACGAGCTGAATCTCCCCTCGGATATCTTCCCAGAGGTAAAGAAAAACGCCACTCAGGTGGCTCAGATCACGAGGAAGGCCGCGAAGGGCACAACCCTAAACGAAGGTACACCCGTAGCCGTGGGTGGCGCTGACACACAGTGTGGGCTCATAGGATGCGGCGCGATAAACCCAGGCGACGTAGTAGTCGTCGGCGGAACAACAACGCCAGTCCAGATGGTAACCGAGAAGCCAGTGTTCGATAAGAAGGGCCGAACGTGGACCAACATGCATGTGGTCGATGATAAATGGATACTGGAGAGCAACGCGGGCCGCACAGGGTGGGTCTACAGATGGTTCAGAGACAATATACTCTGCGAGAAACCATCCCCGAGGATCTACGAGACCATGAACGCCCTAGCCGCCGAATCTCCACCCGGCTCCAACAGTGTCAAGGTCTACATGGGGCCACACGTCTTCAACGCCGGGCCACCCTACTGGAAGGGCGACACACTCGGCGACTCTCCTATCCCACCTGCAATACTCGGTTCCTCGAAGTTCACGCGAGGCGACCTCGCAAGAGCGATACTCGAAGCGAACTGCTTCGCTGTCAAGGCGAACTTAGAACAGCTCACGGAGATAACCGGCAGAAAGGCGAGCAAGCTCGGCTTCTGCGGGGGAAATTCAAAGGCCGAGATCTGGAACAGGATCCAATCCGCTGTCATCGGAATACCAGTCTCCGTACCAAAGGAGAGAGATGCCACGGCGGTCGGAGCCTCCATATGCGCCGCCGTAGGCGCAAGCATCTATAGTGACATCACGAAGGCAGTCAAAGAGATGGTGCACATGGAGAAGCCAATAGAAGCCGACGTGGCACTCACCAAGGAATACGATAAACTATACCACTCGTGGGTTGAGACCCGCCGACGCCTTTCGGGAGTCTTATAAGAGTGCAGCCTACGTGGCGTATTGACTTACTATGGACACCATCGAGAAGGATCTTAGGGAGCGCCTCGCCAAAGTCGGCAGGCAGATATTCGCCGAGAAGCTGACACACGGCGCATCGGGGAACATCAGCGCCCGAATCCCAGGCACGAATAAGTGCATAATCAAACCCACCGGATACAGCTTCGGGGACCTGTTACCTCACCACTTCATCGTAGTCGACATAGACACCCGGAAGGTCCTCGAGGGGAAGGAGAAGCCGAGCATAGAGACACCGTTTCATACAAAGCTCTACAAGCAGTGGCCCGAGGCTGGCGGTGTCGTACACGTCCACCCCCATTACTCGACAATTCTCTCCATCATAGGCGAGGAGATCATACCAATGGGGATCGAGATAACTGAAGCCCCAGCACTCGCCAAGGGCATACCCGTCTCGAAGTTCGCGCCACCGGGCACCGACGAGTTGGCAGACAACCTCGTTGAGGCGATGAAGGACCACATCGCCGCTCTTATGCCTCACCACGGATTAACGACCATAGGGAAGACCATCGAGGAAGCCGCGACAAACGCCCGCATAGTCGAGTTCTTAGCACAGCTCCACTACGAGGTCATGCTCGTGGGTAAGCCACACCCTCTCCGGGAGGATGTCCTCAATGGACTTGTGGAGCGAGCGAAGCAGAAGGGGCTACTGGTCTAGCGGTTTCCCGCTGTTCTCCCTCTTCTTCATATCCGCGAGCTTGTCCACAAGACTCATTCCCGGCTGATAATCGCTCAGTGGTTTTACTTCTACAAGCCCCGCCTTCTCCGCGGCGTTAAGGGCAGCTTTCCCCTTCTCCGACCTGACAAGGACGGTGGAGAATCCCTCTGGTGAACCTACGTTTCCTATTGAGAGGTCCGCAAGTTCAGATGTGTAATCTTGGCATACCCTGCAGCAGGGACGGGACAACTCCTTCAGCTTCCTTATCTTGACCTCGAATGGTGCCTCCGGCGGCTTATGTGCGATGAATTTACCGCTCTTTATCTCGAACTTCTTAACCTTCCCAGGGTCAACACCCTGCTCCTTGAGGTATGCCATTAGCTTCTCGTAATTGAATATCTCCATGCAGAATAGTCCAAGTGCGAGAGTGTTGGTCTTCGATGCATTCTTTTGACGCCTCCTGAGGGCGTGTATCTGGCAGGGAGTACCAATGAACGCCAACTTCTGAAGACCCTCCTTTTCAGCCTGCTTTACCGCCAAAAGCATAGGTGCAGATGTGTACTTTGTCCCAGCGCATTCAATCACTGTATTATTATCTCTAGCAAGTACTGGCACCGGTAACCAGACCTTCTCCTTATCGAGCCCTGCAACGACAGCGCTAGAGCCATCATTGAGACAGCTAAGAAGAATCGAGGTTGCCGCCCCTCCATCCTGCGAGTGTTCCTTTACCTCAGGGTTCAACGACCTGACGGCATATGCCCCAAGAATGATACCATTAGTTGCCTCATCAGGTGACCTATTTCTCCCAAGCGCACATAATTCAGATTCACCGAAGTCGTGCTCTACCCTGGGACATGCCATGTAACACTCTCCACAAGCTGTGCATTTCCCCGTAAGCTTGGGGATCCCATCAACAAAGCTTATTGCATCAACAGAGCAAACAGAAACACAAGAGCCACAGGCAACGCATCTTTCGGGTTTTATTACCTCGACGAGTAGATGCCCAAAAACTTTAGGTCGATTAGCCATGATATGAGAATATAGCTGAATCCGTTTAACTATTTCTTCATAAAAAATATTGAATCACCTGAAGAAAAGGGCAATTCAAAACGGCCTTTATTGTCAATATATTTATTTAACGAAGATATTGGTTGAAACTAGCAGCTCATTACTATATTGGAGACTAATAAAATGAGTTTCAAGAGATCTAAGCCAATAAGTCCGGAGACATGCCCCGGGATCAAGGACTTCATTAGACCGACACTTGCCTACACAAAGTGCGTATCTTGCGGTGGCGACGTTGAGATCTGGAGCGATGAGGACACCGGTGTATGTCTGAAATGTGGAAAAATATGGCCAAGGCCAGATGACAACGCATCCTGCTTAGATTACTGTGATTACGCCAATAAATGCAGAGAAATCATCAAGGCACACACAACTAAATAAATTCGGAGCTTATCCTTTTACGTCTTAAATCGAAAATATATCTGTCTCATATGGGTAAAGTATTATTCAGGTTATTGATTACTTCTTTAACGTGGTAGATAATGGTTTTAATCGGATTCCTTAAGGTAGGCAACATAGCGACCGCACCAATGATCGAGCTTCTTCTCGACGAGAGGGCTGAAAGAGAAGACATGGAAGTAAGAGTCGTCTCCTCAGGGGCTAACATGGGTTCTAAACAATCGGAGGAAGTTGCAAAAATCATAGTTGGTCTTAAACCAGACTTGGTGTTTGTGACGAGCCCTAACGCCAGTACAAAAGGACCGACAAAAGCGAGGGAGTTGATATCGGCCTCCGGTATTCCAGTAGTAGTAGTCTCCGATGGGCCAAAAGGCCTAATTGAGGAGCTTCAGGGCAAAGGAATGGGCTGTATAATAGTTGAAGCCGACTCGATGATCGGGGCACGCAGGGAGTTTCTTGACCCGATTGAGATGGCCATCTTCAACGCAGATACCATCAAGGTACTCTCAGTTACAGGAGTCTATAGCTTAATTTACCAGACGATCGACGCCCTAATCAAACAATTGAAGTCGAATGAGAAACTTGAATTACCCTTATTGAACATCACCCGTGAAAAAGCGCTAAAAGTCTCAGGGCTATCAAACCCATACTCATTGGCAAAGGCAGGGGCATCCTATGAGATGGCGAAGCGCGTCTCATATCTCACCAGCGAGGCTTGCTTTAAGGAAAAAGATTGGACAATTTATACAGCTCTTTGCGCAACAGCCCATGAACTCATGAGAACAGCGGCTTCGGTTGCAGATGAGGTCAGGGAAATTGAAAAGTACGGAGACAATGTAACGCGTAAACCACACTACGACGATGGGTCTCAGCTATTAAAGAAGAGACTAATCGAAAAACCAGAGAAACAATAATCGATTTTCTTACCTTTATTTAATAGAATAATATTACCAATAATAGCTCCAGTTTTTAATAACCAAAGAAAATTCATGAACCTTTTTATTTTTGATGTTTTCTAATACATAGGCACCAGATGTCTCAGATAACTACGAGCTCGAATCTTAACGCCATATTCCATCCTAAATCAGTCGCCATAATAGGTGCCTCAAGGACACCTGGTAAAGTCGGCTACATATTAACGGAGAATATTATCAACTCTGGGTTCAAAGGAGAAATCTACCCGGTGAATCCCGGGGTAGACGAAATTCTCGGATTGAAGTGTTACCCATCTATACTCGATGTTCCAAACGATGTGGATCTATCCGTGATCACCATCCCTTCAGCCTCAGTACTGCAGGTAGCTGAAGAATGTGGAAAGAAGGGCGTCAAGGCTCTAGTTGTGATATCCGCGGGTTTCAAGGAGACCGGACATGAAGGCGCAGTCCTAGAGCAACAACTCGTTGAGATAGGTAAGCGATATGGAATGCGGATCCAGGGGCCCAACTGTCTCGGTTTAATAAGCACAACGACGCCATTGAACCTAAGTTTTGCCGCTGATATGCCGCGACGAGGAAAGATAGGTTTCATTTCCCAAAGCGGTGCACTCGGGACAGCTGTACTTGACTGGGTCATTAAAGAGAATATGGGCTTTCATAGCTTCATCAGTCTAGGAAATAAGGCTGACCTCAACGAGATCGACTTTCTGGAAGCAATGAGTGAGGACGACGAAGTCTCAGTCATCCTCCTTTATCTCGAGTCGATTGAGGAGGGTAGAAAGTTCCTCGAAGCTTCCACACGAGCTGTTAAGAAGAAACCCATCGTTGTCCTTAAGGGCGGAACATCCTCAGCCGGCGCCAGGGCAGCGGGGAGTCACACGGGAGCACTCGTCGGAAGCTTCCTCTCATATCAAACCGCATTCAACAAGGCAGGTGTGATTCTAGCCAACAGTATTGAGGAACTCTTTGACTATGGCTTAGCATTCACGGAGCAACCCTTACCAAAAGGCGAGGGGATAGCCATAATTACAAACGCTGGAGGGCCTGGTATCCTCGCGACTGATCTCAGTGAGAAGCTTGGCGTCAAGATCTCCTCGATCTCGAGCGAGCTTCAAAGTAGACTCCGTAAGAGCCTTCCACCCGCATCAGCAACAGGTAATCCTATAGATGTCCTGGGTGACGCGAAGGCGGACCGATACGCACTCGCCTTCGACGAGGTCATAAAAGACGATGGCATCAATGCCGTAATCATCCTTCTAACACCTCAGGCTATGACGGAGAGCTTGGAAACTGCAAAGAACATTGTTAAGATTAAGCAGTCCATAAACCAGAAACCCATTCTAACCGTCTTCATGGGAGGCAAGATGGTTGATGAGGCTACACGCTACTTAATGAATAACGGAATTCCCTGCTTCGACTTTCCTGAGAAAGCAATTCAAACGATATCAGCAATGTATCGATATTCACGCTTTTTGAAGCTTCCCGTCTATCCCTTACAGAGATTCGATGACGTCGACGCGAACATAGTGAATAAGGTGATAAAGGCTGCTCGAATGGATAACAGAGTTGTGCTCCTCTCAACAGAAGCCGCAGACGTCGTGGAAGCCTATGGCATTCCAGTTCCTCCGAATAAGCTAGCTGAAAATGCAGACAAGGCAGTTGAATGCGCAGAGAAGCTCGGATACCCCGTTGTCCTAAGGGTCGTCTCCCCAGATATCCTCCATAAAACAGACGTCGGCGGTGTAGCCTTGAACCTAAACTCGCCCACCGATGTGAAAACAGCATTCGATCAAATGATGACCAGCGTCAATAAATTCATGCCACACGCAAGAATCTACGGTGTAATGGTCTACAAAATGATCCCGAGGGGTCGTGAGATGATCATCGGCATGAGCCAAGATGTACAATTTGGTCCCCTACTCATGTTTGGCCTTGGAGGAATATATGTTAATTTCCTGAAAGACGTCTCCTTCCGCCTAGCCCCCCTCACAGACCATGAGGCCACTGAGATGATGGAAGACACGAAGGCTTATACTTTATTGAAGGGGATCAGGGGAGAGGATCCTTCCGACCTATCTGCGCTTAAGGATATGATCCTTAGGGTGAGCCAACTGGTCACTGACTTCTCAGAAATTGTTGAGATGGACATCAATCCCGTAATTGTATATAAGGCTGGAGAGGGTGCCTACGCCCTCGATGTGAAGATCACCTTGTCAAAATAACTATAACTATGAAGTGACATAGTCAAACATATGGTATATACACTCTATATTGCAGGAACTAAGTTTAGCGGGAAGACTGCCCTTTGTCTTGGTCTCTATAATACATTTAATGAAATGGGCATGAGGGTCGGGTACTTCAAACCAATTGGGCAAGGATACAAGATGGTCGACGGCAGGTACGTAGACCCTGACGTTACAATGATGAAGGATGTAATAGGCTTAAGGGAACCGATCGAAGAGATTTGCCCTGTAGTCCTTGGGAGCCGATACCTAGACCTCATATCCAAGGACTATGTTTCCCTGAAGGCTCGTGTAATGGAATCGTTTGAGAAGGTGAAAAAAGGTAAGGACATACTCCTCATTGAGGCAGCCCAGACCCCAGAACTGCTTTTCTGCTCAAGCCTCGACGTGGCAACTCTCTCCAAGGAGTTCGACGCCAAGGTAATACTCTCAGTAAAAGGAGACGGTGATACATGTGCAGATAAAGCCCTGCTTTACAATTATTATATGGCCCAAAGGGGCGTCGATGTCATCGGAACAATCATTAACTTCGTCCCATTCCAGCAACTTGAAAGGATGCGAGGAGTAGTATCTGAAGTCCTATGTAAATGTAGTCTAAACGTTTACGGTGTCGTACCAGACCATAGAGAACTAACACTCCCCACCGTTCAGGATGTAGTGAACGCCCTAGAAGCTGAGGTCCTATCTGGCAAAGGTAGCCTCGACAGGATAGTCGATAACTACCTTGTCGGCGCCATGTCCCCTGAGGCAGCCATGAGCTGGTTGAGACGTGGCGTAGACAGAGCCTTCATCACTGGTGGCGATCGCGCAGATCTTATTCTTATGGCACTCGAGACCAAGCCAAGCACCATTATACTCACCGGTAACATCTATCCCTCAGCTCAGGTAATCTCAGCCGCAGAGTCAAAGGGTATCCCTCTTCTCCTCGTAGCCGATGACACGTTCACAACAGTGACTAAGCTCGAGCCACTTGAAGGCAGAATAATCTCGGTTCCTATGTCTGCTCGTAAGATTCAACTTGCTCGTAAAATAATGAGCGAGTACATCGATTGGAAGAACATCCTTGAAGGCTATATCGACTTTAAGACAAAAAACAAGTGAAAAAGGTGAAAATGATCTTTGAGTGACAAAGACACGAAGACTATCGGAGGCTCAATGGAAGAAACAAAAGAAAGGCACCAACGCTACCTTAGGGCTATGAATAATCCAATTAGGAGGACAATATTAAGAGAACTCAAGGGTGGCTCCGCTACACTCGAGGAACTAAAAAATAGAACAGAACTAGATGAAAAAACATTAAGCTGGCACCTAGACATTCTCGAGTGGGGATATTGCGTAGAGAAGCAAATGAAGGACGACCATGTATACTACCTTCTTACCAAGGAAGGCTCGGTCGTAGACTATGTTGATAAGTGACGAATCATCGACTCAACTTCATCTACACCTATCGCTAATTCTATAAACAGCTTAGAAATAAGTAGGGACTTGAATTGATTTGCTGAGCCTTAACAAGCTTACGAAGAAACTGGTAGACAGGCTTCTAGAGAACCCGCAGTACTACAACGTTTTAGTTACAAATCTGCCCTGTGGATCAACAATAATCGACACAGGTCTCGAAGCCAAAGGAGGATACGAAGCCGGTCTTATGACTACCCGAATAGCCATGGGTGGAGCCGGGGAAGTTAGCCTAGGCTACTCCGACTATGGTGGACTTCAACTACCCACCATCGTGGTTTCGACGGATCAACCGGCGTGGTCGCTCTTTGGTGCTCAGCTCGCAGGATGGAAAATATCTGTAGAGGATTACACAGCAGACGGCTCAGGTCCAGCTAGGGCACTGGCCCTCAAACCCAAAAAGGTTTTCCAGAAGATCGAATACAAGGACGAGTCAGACGTCGCGACTATCCTTCTTGAGAGCCAAAGGAAACCCACGGATGCCGCCGCTAGGTTCATAGCGGAATCCTGCAACGTCAAGCCCGAGAACCTCTTCATGCTTCTCACCTCCACAACTTCGATGTCCGGCATGGTTCAGATCTCGGGAAGGGTTGTGGAGACGGGGCTCTTCAGGCTCGATGTTCTTGGTATAGACCTAAAGAAGGTGAGGTATGGGGTCGGCTACGCCCCTATCATGCCACCGCACGTAGATGGAGGGAAGGCTATGGGACGTGCCGAGGACGCCCTGACCTACGGTGGCGTCACAAGTTTCGTTGTGGATGAAGAGGAGCAAATTCTAATGGATCTAGCAAGCAGAACCCCATCGAGTAACTGCAAGGATTATGGGAGGACCTCATACGAGATATACAGTGAAGTAAACTTCGACTTCACAAAAATCGATCCAGCACTCTTCGCTCCTGCAGCGGTCACTTTAGTATGCTCGAAGACAGGAAGAGTATTCTATAATGGGACAATAAACAACGATATTCTAAAACTGTCTCTCAAAGGTTAAGTTAAACTGTGGTTCTGCATGAATAGAACAGATATTCGTAGATTACCTAAACGGACTAATCCGCAAAAAGCTTTAGACCTGCTGCTTGCCAGCGTAAGCGGAAAAGTTGTGGGACGCGAATCTGTGCCGTTAGACAAGTGCCTTGGACGCGTTTTAGCTGAAGACGTATTTTCAGACATTAACATACCCGATTACGACAAAACTTTCATAGACGGATACGCTATAAATCCAGAAAATACCAAAACAGCTTCAACACTCAAACCAGCAACTTATAAAATCGTTGGGAAGCTTTTTCCCGTCGATTACCCCACCAACGCGCAGGTTCAGCGTGACGAAACAATTTACGTTGCATGTGGAGCCTCCATACCCAAAGGTGCTTCTGCAACAGTGAAGGTTGAAGAAACCCGGCTGCGTGAAAACACCGTTGAGGTGATTAGGGAAATCAAATCGGGTGAAGGGATAATTCCTCTCGGTGACGACGTGAAAAAAGGCGACTTGCTTCTAAGTAAAGGGCAAGTTCTGAGACCTCAGGATATCGGGTTGTTGGCATCCATAAAATTGAACAAGGTAGAAGTTTTCAAGAAACCCATAATCTCGATTATTTCTAGCGGAGATGAGCTCATAAACCAGTACCAAAAAGATCCTGAGACTATCGCGAACAACTACGCGCTTGTGGTGGCGGGTTTAGCTTCAGAGCTGGGTGCCGAGTCGAAACTGCAGGGTATAATGCCCGACGCCTTAGACAAAGTCAAAGAAAAAATCAGCCAAGCTTTGGAAAACTCGGACATAGTGGTTACCATCGGTGGTTCTTCTGTAGGAGTGAAAGATTTTGTCCCTGACGCTATAAACGCTCTTGGAAAACCAGGGGTCATCGTGCAAGGGATTCTGCTGCGTCCAGGTGCGATTTCAGGATTCGGTTTAGTCAACGGTATACCCGTAGTGATGTTGCCTGGGCACATCGGAAGCTGCATAGCTGGTTTCTACAGTTTCATTGCTCCATTGATTAATGTTTACTGTGGTTTAGGCGCAAACTCTGCAGTTCCGCGAGTAACGGCCGTGTTGGGCAACTCGGTTGAAACGGATGCGCATTTCAGGTTCTTGTTTGTTCAAGTGAGACGGGTTGAGGAGAAATTTGTGGCGGAACCTGCAGAGGGCGGTTCAAGCGCGTTGACCACCATCGTAAAATCCAATGGTTACGCAGTGGTTCCCCCCCACTCGAGTCTGGCAAAGGGGAAAGAAATCATTGTTTTCCTGTTTAACAAAATGGAAATAATTCAGATCCCCTAACAAGCCTAGTATTTTGGGAGATATCTATCTCTGTGCCCCGTTTTGCCCATGACCCAAGATTCACACCACGCTTTGTCAGTCCACGCCCGCTCTGCAAGGAAACTGCAGCCCCTCTCCAAATGCGCTTCTGCTTCTAACCTATAATTTTTGATGGCTGCCAAAAACACGTCCTTAGCCTGAGAATCCAACTCCACCGCGGTTTCAGACTCATTTTGAAGCTGAGACCGAGCTAGCAGAGTTTTTCCTTCGTTTTCTCGGCTTATACCCGCCCAAAAAAATGACTTTTCCTTTTCCAAGTTTGCCGCACAAGAAGAAAAAAGCGTTGTAGCTTCAGCTAACTTAGTTTCATGGTAGAATGCAGCGGCTTCTTGGATACGTCCAAGCTCAAATACACTGAGGATACCTAAATTTGCTTTGAAGTTTTCAGTTAAGCTACCGTGAGCTGGGCGAGTTTGCAGTTTAAACAGGTCCTCATGGCGGTTGATGTTCACGAAGCTTTTCAATTCGGGGTCAAGGGCCTTCATTTCCCCCACTGGAGAAATGAAAAGGACTTTTGAGGCACCTCTCATAATGTCGTCGGAACGTGGTCGCCTCAGAATACAAAGGGTCTGAGTGATTTCTGCAACGATGTCCCTTTCAACAACCGTGACGAGAGTTTCAAGCCTGCCATTTGGCCACATTGGAACAGTCACCTGCGCATCTCCTGCAGCGTCAAAAAAGTACTCAATGATTTGAGGTTTTAACAGGGGCATGTCGCAAGGAAGTGTAAAGCATAGGTCTGCCCTGGTTGACTTTAGTCCCGTCATAATCGCCACGTTGGGACCGCTTACATCACTGATTTTTTCGTCAACAACAAACTTCACGTCGCCTAGATTGTACTTCTTCAAAGCCTTAACATATTTTGCTTTTCGTGTTTCATCATTTATGCAGATTATAACTTCATCCACAATACTGCACACATTCTCTACGACATGAACCAACAGAGGCTTCCCGAATAGCTCAGCGAGTGCTTTATCATACCACTGTTCATTCTTGATTTGAAATCGGCGAGATTCGCCTCCCGCTAATATGAGTGCAGCCCGTTTCGTCATGACTTTTACCTTATTGGGCAGTTTTTTCTTTGGCGTATTCCTTATTTTTTAATTTGCTTGTTTTTCACATATTTCTTCACAAGCTGCAGAAGCAATTCACCTTCCGTGTCTAAGTTGAGTATGGGAATCTTTAACCCGTTTATTGTTGGCTTATTCTCTGAGATCACTCCTGTGACTGCAAGAATTGGCTCAGCGGTTCCCTCCAATGTTCTAATAAAGTTATCTTCATTATCTGCGGTGATTATTTTTGGAACATCTGTTCTTTTCGCAATAAGCCTATGGAATCCCTCAATGAAAATAATGTCCAGAGCTTCTCGGTTCAAAAGCTCAATTACTTGATCCAAATCATTGAATACTGCGTCGGTTTTTTTTAGTATCGCAATTTCATCAGGCGAGATGGTCATTATGACTTGTGACCCTACTTTAGCGTATCGCCATGAGTCGGTACCTTCTTTATCCATGGTGAAGCCTTCGTGGTGAACATGCTTTATCGACCCGATTTTGTAACCTTCCGCGGAGAGATGCGAAATCAAGTATTCCAGCGTAGTAGTTTTACCTGAGCCACTTGTTCCAACCGCAGCAATAACTAAAACCATACACATACATTCCTTTTTAGAAATCAGTTGAGTTGGCTCTAATAAACACCGTGATTTCTCCAAATGCCTTCAAATGGAATTCTTAATGCTCTTAAGATTAGGTTTTTACACATACGAACCGACCTAATATTAAATTACGGCCAACTGAAACCATGCTGGAAATCGTGTACACGAACAAATTTTAACTATACTAACTACTGATGCTATTATGAAGGGGAAGCGAAGTTGGCAAAAAAGATCGATGTTACGCTTATAACTGGTCGTTCTCTCCAACAGGGCATAAGCTTAGAGATTGGTAAAACTTCCACCGAATATTTCAACAGCGTCAATTACGTTGAAATGAATCGAAGCGATTCAGACGCACTTGAAATGAATAAAGATGCACCAGTGGAAATTACTACAAGTCATGGTAAGGTCCTACTATTTTGGCGAGTTTCTGAGGGACTACCGCAAGGGTTAATCTTTGTGCCATATAGTCCTTGGATAAACCAAGTAATAGGAACTGACACTGCCTGCACTGGAACACCTAACTTTAAGGGAATCAAAGCAACAGTATCGCCAGCTACTGGCAAACAAGTACTGACATTTGTAGAACTTATGGATAAAATAAAGGTGGGAAATTAATGGAAATTCATACTGATGTAATTTGCCCATTCTGCGGGTGCCTTTGCGATGACATCGAAGTAACCGTTGATAATAATAAAATTATAAACGTTAAGAACTCATGTGGAATATCACGCTCCAAATTTATGAACAACGAAATAAACAGAATATATCATCCTTCAATTGATGGAAAAACAGTATCCTATGAAGAAGCAGTTAAAGAAGCTGCTAATATCTTAGCTAATTCGGTACGCCCTCTAATTTATGGACTTAGTAAAATAGATAATGAAGCAATTAGAAAGGCTGTTTATCTAACAGAGTTGATTGGAGGGGTAATAGACAACACTGCCTCAATTTGCCACGGATCAAGTATCATCGCTCGCCAAACAGTTGGCTCCTCAGCTTCAAGCTTAGGGGAAGTAAAAAACCGAGGTGATCTAATTATTTTTTGGGGCTCAAATCCAATGGATTCCCATCCAAGGCACCTCGCTAGATACTCAGTTATTCCTAAAGGAAAATACATACCTAATGGAAGAAAGGATCGTTATGTAATAGTTGTTGATGTGCGGGAGACCAGAACAAGTAAATTAGCTAATGAATTCATAATGGTGAAACCCGACAGCGATTTTGAGATTATTCAGTGTCTTAGAGCAGCCGTCAGAGGAGAAAAGATACAAAGCGAAAATATAGGCGGTGTTCCAATAAATGTAATAGAGCAGCTTGCAAATAGGATGAAAAGTGCAAAATATGGTTGCATGTTTTACGGGTTAGGCTTAAACCATGGTTCAACTAAACATTTGAACATTGAAGCACTGTATAGCTTAATATCCGATCTGAACCATTACACAAAATTCGTTGTTAATCCCATGCGAGGTATCTTTAATGTAACGGGAGCTGGTGTTGTACCAACTTGGCTGACGGGTTATCCATTCGGTGTAGATATGAGTCGAGGTTATCCGCGGTACAACCCTGGTGAGTATACAAGTATTGATCTATTAGCTCGAAAAGAGGCAGATGCTGCTTTAATAATGGGATCAGATCCTGGTGGAACTTTTCCCATCGGTGCTGCAAAAAGATTAGCAAAGATACCTACAATTACACTTGAGCGAAAACAAACGCCAACTACAATGTTAAGTAAAGTCGTTATTCCCGTCTCAACTTTGGGCATAGAATCAAGCGGAGGCGTTTATAGGATGGACGAAGTTCCATTGGAAATGAGAAAGGTAGTTGAGCCACCAAAAGGAGTAGGAACAGACGCCAAGGTTCTTGAAGACATTATCGCAATCGTTGAGTCGTTAAAGAGGTGTAATTAATGAATGATATTATAGTGAAGGGTGGATTCATCTTCGATCCCCTCAATGACATAAATGGAGAAAAAGGAGATATCTTAATTTCTAATGGAAAGATTGTCGCTGAAAATAAAAACCGTGATATAAAAGTCGTAGACGCCACAGGCATGGTCGTAATGCCAGGTGGCGTTGACATTCACAGCCACATAGCAGGCTCAAAAATCAACGCGGGCAGGATGCTGAGACCAGAGGATCACAGGAAGGACGTCGTTAAGAAGACCAAAATTACTCGGTCAGGCGTAGGGTATAGTTGCCCCTCGACCTTCATAACAGGTTACCGCTACGCCCAGATGGGCTACACATCCGTTTTAGAGCCGGCTATGCCTCCTATAAGTGCGCGTCATGTCCACGAGGAGATGGCCGATATACCTCTGCTGGATAAGGCCGCTTATACCCTATTCGGCAACAACTTGTTCACTCTAAAATATGTTAAGGCCGGCGACATCGAAATGCTCAAGGCGTTCATCCTCTGGTTACTGAGAGCCACTAAAGGCTATGCTGTTAAGATAGTCAACCCCGGAGGAGTCGAGAACTGGAAGTGGGGGAAGAATGTTAGTGGGTTGGATGACCTTGTTATAAACTATGAGGTCACGCCGAGGCAGATAGTTACCAGCCTAGCCAAAGCCAATGAGGAGCTGGGGCTGCCTCACACGATCCATCTCCACTGCAATAACCTGGGTGTCCCAGGTAATTATGAGACGACGATCGAAACGATGGAGGCCCTCAAGAGTATCAAGCCAAAGTCTGGGAGAAAGACGACGGTTCACGTGGTTCACTGCCAGTTCAACGCCCTTGACGGCGATACCTGGGCCAACGTGAGATCCGGCGCCTCGAAGATAGCCAAGTATGTGAACAGTCACGAGCACGTCTCTATTGACATTGGTCAGGTGATTTTCACTGATACAACGACTATGACGGGTGATGGTCCTTGGCAGTTTAGACTCTCTAATCTGAGCGGGAACAAGTGGGTGAATAAGGATGTGGAGATGGAGGCGGGCGCTGGCATAGTCCCCTACACCTACAAGAAAGGGAACCCTGCAAATTCGATCCAGTGGGCGATAGGCCTCGAACTCGCTCTCCAAGTATACGATCCTTGGCGCGTCTATCTGACCACGGATCACCCGAACGGAGGCCCTTTCACTTTCTACCCCAAGGTCATCACCTGGTTGATGAGCAGAGCATCAAGAAACGAGACGATGCTTGAGATCAATAAAGCATGCATGAGGCGAACTAACCTAGCGAACGATTACCGGGAGTATTCATTCAACGAGATCGCTATAGTGACAAGAGCCGCTACAGCGAAGGCTGTTGGCCTAACAAATAAGGGCCATCTCGCGCCGGGGGCTGATGGTGATATCTCAGTATACGACATAAACCCGTTGAATTGGGCACCCTCTAAATATAGAGACCTCGAGAAAGCCTTCACACTAGCCAAGTACACGATCAAAGGAGGAGAGTTAGTCGTGAAGGATGGAGAAATCCTTTCTACTCCCCCAGGATCCACCTATTGGATAGATTCAACTGCACCCAATGAGGGTGAACTGGTTAAAGACGTGGAGGTCGACTTCAGAGATTATTACTCGATAAATTTCAGGAACTATCCGGTCGAGGAAACCTATCTTCCCATGAGCCACCCCATCAAACTGGAGGCTGTATAGATGAGTTTCAACTTCAACGGTGTGGAGATCGATGACACATTTGCCGAGGGATTCACAATGTGGGGTAGCAGGATCATCGTCACAGCCCTCAACAGGAAGTGGGCGAACATTGCAGCACAGAACATGACGGGTTTCGCAACCAGTGTGATCGCCTGCGATTGCGAAGCTGGAATAGAGCGAGAAGTGCCATCAGAAAGCACGCCGGACCATAGACCTGGAACCGCGATCATGGTCTTCGGCTTCTCTAAGGGTAAACTCTCCGGGTCTATGCTTAATCGGATCGGCCAATGCGTTCTAACTTGCCCAACATCAGCGATCTTCAACGGCCTTCCCCAAAATGAGTCCGACGAGATGCTTGATATTGGTAAAAGTCTCAGGTTCTTTGGTGACGGCTATCAGGTTAAGATGAGAATGAACGACGGCCTGGGAGAACGCGTCCGATTCTGGCGGATCCCCGTCATGCAGGGAGAGTTCCTCACTGAGGAATTGTACGGCGCTAAGAAGGCAGTGGCGGGAGGTAACTTCCTTATAATGGGTGAGGAGGAGAAATCCACCCTTGAGGCAGCGGAAAGGGCGGTGGAAGCGATCCACACCGTTCCGATGATAATCACACCTTTCCCAGGGGGTCTTTGTAGGAGTGGGAGTAAGGTTGGCTCGAAATACGCTTTCCTAAAAGCCTCAACAAATACGCCGTTCTGCCCTACGATAAAGCACACTTTCAAGGGGTCAAATGCACCGGAGAAAGTAAATTCTATTATCGAGATAGTCCTGAACGGTCTCGATGAGTCATCAGTGAGGAGGGCGATGGGCTTCGGGATAAAAGCTGCAGTGGAGGCGGGAGGCGTAAAGAAGATAACTGCAGTGAACTTCGGTGGAAAGTTAGGTAAATTTAAGATCGGCCTTAGAGAGTCATTGGAGGCTACATGACTTGAAAATTCTTAAATTAAAATATTTTGGAGAGACATTGATACCTATTGAGGCTGAGAACATTACACCGGATCTAATAACTGGCAAGCAGCTGTCGGAGATCGAAAGGCTCACTCTATATACGGGAAATAGAGAGCATAAGCTATCAGAATTCTTTGATATCAGTGGTGATGTCTCCAATGAAGTAGGCAGCCAGATGATTTTGGTGGAAGGAGAGACGAGTCTCGTCAAATATATAGGGTCATCAATGTCTTCCGGCAAAATCATCATCGAAGGAAACACCGGAATGCATCTAGGATCAAAGATGACTGGAGGAGAGATCCAAGTTAAAGGATCCGTAGATGACTGGGCTGGAGCTGAGATGAGTGGAGGCTATATTAGAGTAAACGGAAACGCAGGTAATCGATTAGGCTCAGGGTATAGAGGTAGCTCCGAAGGTATGACAGGGGGAGTAATTGTCGTTGACGGCAATGTTGGTCAGGAGTGCGGAGCCTTACTGCGCCGAGGAATGATCGTTATCAGAGGAGCTGTAGCACCCTTTGCAGGGGTCCACATGAACGGGGGCCAGATCTTCGCCTTTGGTAAAGTATCGAAAAGACTGGGAGCAAGTGCAAAGGGGAACGGAGGATTCATTGCGTGTCTCGGTGGCGTCGAGCAGATGCTACCTACATACAAATACGATTCTACATACAAGCCCAACTTCATGCGTGTGTATCTACAACAGCTGTCAGAGAACTTTGGGGTGAAGGAGGCGGAAAAATTCATGGATACATCGTTCGAACGCTACTCAGGTGACCTAGCCTGCGGAGGAAACAACGAGATCTTCATTGCATCTGCTGAGTGATTGTACAATTGAAAATTGGTATAGTGGCATCTGATAAGGACGAGTGGCATGTGCAGAGGCTTATGAGTAGCCTCAAGAAGATGAGCATCGAGTCTTATGTCTTCCCACCTACACGTTTTCATTCGAGGATCGTTGGCAGACCCAGAATATCCGTGAGGGGTTATGCCATCGAGGACTTTGACGCCATAATTGTTAGGAAGGTACCAGGTGGTACACCGGAGCAGGTCTTTTACAGAATGGATGCCCTGCACAGGCTAGAGGAGATGGGTGTATTCGTGATGAATTCAGCGGATAGTATAGAGCGGTCCGTCGATAAATTCTACACATCCGGCCTCTTGGAGGACGCAGGCCTGAGGACCCCAAAAACGATTATTACGGAGAGATTTGAAGACGCGATCGATGCCTTCATGGAACTCGGAGGCGACGTAGTAGTCAAGCCCATGTTTGGCTCATTAGGTTTCGGCATGACCCGAGTCTCGGATGTAGACATTGCCTATCGGGTCTTTAGGGCTTTGGAGATGATTAACGGAGTCTACTATCTTCAAGAGTTCATCCCGCACAGAAACCAGGATATCAGATCATTTGTAATTGGTGAAAATGTTGTGGCTTCGATGTTACGAACCGCAAAAAGTTGGAAGACCAACATAGCCGGAGGCGGTGAGGCGACGCCATACAAGCTGGATGACTCCCTAGTTGAAGTTAGCATAAAGGCCTGTAAGAAGATCGGCATGGAATATACCGGCGTCGATATCATGCAGTCGGAGCGTGACGGGGGCTTCTATGTTGTTGAAGTAAACAGCACCCCTGGCTGGGAGGCTCTACAATCTGTTACCCGCAAAGAAATTTCGGATATTCTGATAGATCATCTGTTAGCGAGGCTCAGATAAATAGGTATTAAAGGCTTGATTAGATGGCTGTTAAACCTAAGGATAGGGACTTAATCGAGACAAATGAAGGCCTTCTATTCTGTGTAGTAGGTTATTTACATCCTCCAGATCGTTATACTGCATACCTCAAGTATGTTCCAGCATTAGAGGGAAAATGGACGAGGGGTAAAGAAGCATACTCGAGAGTAGTACCATATTACCATGTTACACAGGTTGAAAACACGTATAACATATTGAAGGATAAATACCCTAAGTATCTCTTCAACTGCCCTGTCCGTAACATAGTGATCTCCTCGGTACCACATGAAGATGTCCTCAGATATTATCATCCTAAAGAAAGGTTAAACTCAATTCTTAGGGAGGGAGCCAGCGATACACTTGAAGAGAAGCTCGTGAGTCTTGTGGGGTTCCTCAAGGATGAAACTGGTTTATCCGACTCAGATTTAGGAGTCACAGGCTCCATCCTAACAAAAACCCATAATCCTAGTTTTTCAGACATCGATCTAACGCTGCACGGTATCTCCGCGACGAATTCCATCAAACAAGCGATCCGAGATATAAGGAAAGTAAACTCGGATCTTGAGCCATTCGATGATAGACAGATATCCGAATGGTGCTCTGACAGGACCAAGAGGTTTCCTCTCTCACTCGAAGACTTGAGGCTCATAGCTAGTAGACGTTGGAACTACGGGTACTATAGGAAAACTTACGTTTCGTTCCATCCAATTCGTCTAGACAGCGAAATAGATGAGGCTTATGGCGACTTCACTTACTTTCCTAAGGGTACAGTTTTTGGAACGGCCAACATTTCTGATAGTAGCGAGTCCGTCTTTTTACCAGCCATCTATAAAGTAGAGGAGATAGATAGTGAGTTCGACTTTGATATCAGACAACTTGTCTCTTATGAGGGAATGTTCAGCGACACCTTTAGAGTAGGAGAAAGAGTAGAGTTCTCCGGAATACTCGAGAAAGTATCTGGAAGAGATAGCTTTTATAGGGTACTCATAGGGGGATCAGGTTCCAAAGACAGTTACATTAAACTGGTTTAGGTTGATTCAAGAAAGATTATTCATTTATATGTTCCCGGCAGGAAGATAATAGGGAATAATATGTGCGAATTCAAGGTTTATTTAAATGGAGAAAAAGTGCTTGAGGATGTCGTATTCGCTATAGCAGAGGGTAAGGACATCATAGTTAGGGACATCGTTGGCACTAGTAAAAGGCTGAATAATGCTCGTATAACCGAAGTTAATGTACTCACCACAAAGCTAATATTAAGGTCGGATTAGTTACAGCTTTCACTTATTTGCTATCTACGCGTGCGCGCGCATCTATCTAGATAAGAAAATTAGATATTATTTATGGCCATAGTTTTGATACTTAACTATTATAAGGTGTCAATAATTTAGAGACCAATGCCCGATAATCGGAGCTTATATTGAGCTTCTTTCGTCATTCTGAGATAATAATTATAGCCATAAATTTGATTTTAAACAAGTTGATCAATCTCTTGGGACATTTTTTGTATCCGTAATTGGAAACAATCATTTACGTGATTTTATCGTTTCATCCATCATGTAATCACTAAGGTCATTCTCGCGCGCGCCGATGCTGACTAACATGCATCTTGAGGTACACCCCCTAATGTCCTTCGAGGAGTTAGGGGCATTCTTTGCGAAACATGAGAATGATTAGAAGTTTTCATAGACGCACGCGTACGAGTTAAACTGGAGGACAAATAGGTCAACCATTATAATCACTGATTAGAGTCAGGTGGAAGTGAGGATAAGACTATTGAATGCTAGAGAGAATCACTCGAGGTCAACTTCGTGAGCCTTGAAAGCCTATCTCGGGTACATTTAAAAAGAATTATCTTTCCGAATTATAGAGATTTACCGCAAAATTATGAATGTCACTTGAAGAACTAGTGTTTTTTATCACATCAATTAATAGAATTTTTGCCTCTAGAGAACCATCCTTGGCTAATCGCTTAGCTCTTATTAGTGCTGATTTCGTTACATCTTCAGACGAGTAGAAATCATTCAGAACTCCTCTAAGATGTTCAACTTCTTGTCGCCACGAGGGGTTAATGTATACTGGCTTATTCCTATTGACATATACCCAGTTTTCTTTACCCATACTAAGCTCACAATTTTTTAATTGTATATTGGAAATAAATAATTTTGGAATTTTTATTTCTAACTAATGGTTAGTGAATAATACATTCATTCAACTGTCTCCCTTCCTGATGTGCCTAGATTTTATGAGGCTGAACATGGCCGTGATGCTTTAAGATAGGGTTGACTCTCACCCTGAGCCTCATCTGATGGGGCGGTGATATTGGTGCATAAAGACATTAAACGGAGCGAGGGTGAGGCTGTGAGGTCCTATGACATCGCGCTTCAGTTCTACGTCTCAAACACAGATGCAGATAGCATCAATGAGTACATCGTCCATGCGGTTCGGAAGTGGATCAACATGGAGGCCGAGGAACCAAAGGACTCCCGCGACTTCATATCCCAGGAGCTTAAACTAATACTACAATAGGTGAAGACCTTGAAATCGAAAGAGGAGAAGAAGGGTTACAGACTACCAACCGAATCGGAGAAGTGGGACGATAAACTTCGTGATGGGTTGAAGACAGTTCGCGGGACTAAGAAATATCACCCACCACGGGAATAGGTGAGCGCACGCATAACGAGTTGATCTCGATGTCTCAAGAAGGTTATAGGATAACAAAATTGTTGGAGCACTGGATCGAGCATAATGATGAACATGTCAAACGTTTCAGAGATGTGGCGGAAGAGGCTGCTAGTGCCGGTCTCCAGGACGTAGCTGAATATATGCGGCTGGCTGCGGAGAAGGGAGATGAGGTCACGATGCATCTGAAGAAGGCTTTGAACTCAGTAAAATGATAAAGTAGAGTTAAAAAGTGGGCATTATTCGACTGTAGGCTTCCATTCCTCCTCTAGGTACTTTGGAATCCCAGAGGAGTCGCGAGGCCCAACGGATACTGTCCAACCGGATACCTCCTGGATCTCACCGCTCAGCCGGGCAGATCTACCTGGTATCACGATGTGCCTGTGTTTAACGAGGTCACCAAGCTTATAGGTCTTAATGGCTTCTGCAATCGTGTCTGCCGTCATTTTTCTTCCAGCAACGGCGCTCTCTACAGATAAGCCCTCGCTGTCGACGACCAGCAAGTAGCAGTTGAGTTTCGCTTTTTCGATGTCTGATGCCACCGTGTAGTAGGTCAGGGCGAAGTTCGAGGTTAAGAAGACGGGTGACATGTCATTGACCTCACCGAAAGTCTTAATCCCCGCTTCCACTGACACCGGTTTTCTGGGGTCCGTATATAGGTTCTGCCTTAGTATTACAATGGGTAGATGTGACCAACCGGAGACGCTGTGAAGGATTAGCACGTCCGAGTACCTGGTTATGAGCGCTGATGCAAGCATGGCCTCGTTCCACTCTTTGACAATCTGATCTTCGGATGTATTTGCCCAGGTCACCATGGGGACACCGAGGAGCGGGAAGCCGAGGTACTCCTCTTCCTCGTTGATTGCGTCCCACCGCAGGATAGTGAAGTTGCTAAGGGTCGTCGATACGCCGTCGTCCCACAGGGTTCCGGGGTCCAGGACGATGTCCTCGACGCCGTATTCCCAAAGGGTTTTCGCCAACGACTTTAGTCCATCGATGTCCTGAGGGCTTGAAGCTACTATCGGGCACTTGTACATCAGGGCGAGGTCCGCCATCTCCTTCCAGTTGGTCCTCGTCGCTGCGTATATCAGAGGCCTCTTCTTCCCGACCACAGATAACGCCTGCTCCATAACCGCCGGATCCAAGGCGCAGAGAACGAGAGGCTTGGAAGTGAGGCTATCCACTTTCTTAATTACTGACTCAAATTTGCCGGCATCGTTTGATGTGCACCTCACCGCGATCATATCGAGTGTTAACTTCATCCCGATGTACTCGTAGAGGAAGTTGTTGAGCCATTTTACTCGAACCTCTAATTCCTCTTCGGACATCTCATCTGAGACGTCGATAGCGATGGCTGTAGGGTTAAAATACGTGAACTCGTGGCGATAGAGAACATATTCTCCACCAAGTCTTTTCACGTATTCCCCAACGCCGACATCGACTGCTCTCACGGGAGGTTTGAGTAGAGCCCATAGCTTGTTAAAAACTTCAGTTTGTTTTGGATCAAGGATTGGTTTGCACTCTGTGAGTGCTGCTTCCTTGTTCACGAGTTTGGCAGCGAAAGCCATGCAGTTGGTTTCTCCGCACTCCTTGCAGTTAGTTCTGGGAAGATACTTGTAGATTTCAATCGGACTTAGTTCTTTAGCGGGCATCTCTACCACCTACACCTTCAGGGAGACCCACTCCACGGTCTCCTTGGCGTTCTTTCCGCTCGTGAGGTTGTCAACCAGGGTCCTAATGGCGTTAGCTGCTGCGGGGTGCATCATCATGAAGTAATCCACTCCAGTGAGGAGGAGAGTCTGCGCAGTGATGGTCTCCCAGAGTGGACCCCTTAGCTCCCTTGGAGTCCACTGGTCATCCATTTTCATCCAGGCTTCCCTAGCCGCCCATGCATTTGTTGACCCAGACGACATTGGGTGGTTTAGCTCTGTGTCTCCCCGAAGCGCTGCAATGCGGCATCGCTCCATGACCGAAAATGCGTAGTCAAGTCCGTAACCGAGAGCTGCCGTCGTCGTGTCCATCACGATACTCTCTTTCGGCAGGTAATCGTAGAGCTTCCTATTGAGTTCCCTCGCCTTGTTCATGTCCATACTCGTGAAGGCGATGGCGGTGTGATCGTTATCCTTGACAAACTTAGCTGACTTCTCTATATCCATGTCGAGTGTTATGGAGTTGAAGAGGATCCTTTCACCTTTCGTTGCCTCAGCTACCGCCGTAAAAACTTCCAAGTCTTTCTTCGGGTCGCCACATCCTCCTATGGCGATAGGAACATCAACAGCTTGTAGAACATTCTCCGTAACCTTTACCGCTTGCTTTGGAGATGAGTCCTCGATGAGTGGATCAATAGTCAGAAAGTGGAGGTTAATCATTTCGGCATTGAACTTGTTTACGCAGAGTTTTGCCCATTCCGCGGGGTCATGGACGACGTCTCTATAGTGCTCTTTTACGGCCTTGGCGAGGGAAACATTTGGCCAGTCGAAGACATCAAAGGCTATAATCGGCTTGTGTGGAAGGGGATTTTGAAAGTTATAGTAGGCAGGGGCTGTCTCTCCTCCGATAATTATTGATGTGCTGCGTGAGCCACCTTCCTTCCTCGTGGCTCCAAGTTTGACTTCAACTATCTTTCCCGAATACTCCTGGGTTGGTATCGTGACCTTTGCATCCAGAAGGGAAGTTGGTTTCGTTTTTCCCGGAATAACAGGCGCTACGGGCCTCAGAGCCCCCCTCATCATGCTTGGTGTGAGGCTAACCTCGAGCTCGTCGAAGGAAAGCTCGACATCGTCGAGTTCAATTTCCTGGAATTTCGCGAGGGCCTCAAGGATATCAATGCTTATCGGTAGGATTTCCTTTTTCTCCTTTCTGTTGGCCAACACCGTCACCTTTTCTCTGCTTTTATGATCAGCTTCTCGGCCTTGATCTTGGCGTTCTTCAGGATGATCTTGAAGTTCATGCCAGCGGGTAGGCCCTGGATGGGGGCGAAGTCGCCGGGTAACTCAAGTGTAGGTACTGTAAGCTCTCCAGTATTTTCTGGTGTAGCTGCTATCGATGTCTCGACCCATGTCTTAACTATCGGATGTTCCTTAGTCTTCAGGAAGGCTTTTAGTTCATCTAGGCTCTTGACGTCGTTCTCTGTGGCTATCTTCGGGATGATTTCGGGTGGCATGTACTCTTTTAGGCGTTCCTTGATCTCGGTTGGCATCCAGACGATCCTATTCCAACCCCCATCTGCTTGGAGGAAGCGTGGGCTCCTCATGTACTCGAGGGATAAACCATGGAACCCGTCTACTTGCCGGCCACCAGCTGTTAGGTCAGATATGGTGACGAAATTTAGGCCATTCACCGTTTCGCCCTTGTAGTTTCTATGGACCACTCCGAATCCGTCCACCTCAGGAATGTAAAAGGCGACACCCTCGAAGCAGCCGCAGCTTGTGTGGGGATAACCGAAGGCAGTGTAGAGATAAACCCGCTCAATCTCGCCTAGGCTCTTATTTTTTATGACTTTATTGACGCCCTCATACTCTCCTTTGAGATCATCGATTTTCTTCCCTTTTTCAATCTCGAAGACGGGGCCTTTCGGATCTATTTTGGCGGTCGCTCTGCCGTCGAACCAGCTTATAGCACCGCAGTTGGCGTATCGTTGAGGCGTAATAACACAGAGGTGAGTCGGAGCGAAGGACTGGCAAAGGCTACAGCCGTAGAAGACATCCACGTCATCGTCGTTCATGCCTCTCGCTCTTGCGTCCCTCAAATTGTATATCTTCATCGCCTCCTCATAACCTTCTTTCACCTTCTCGGGATCGGTGATAAAACAGACTTGTATCTTCTCGATGAAGGGCATCTCACTCTTATAGAGACGCAATAAAACGGTTCCAAACACTTTAAAGCTGTTGAACCCTCTCTCATATGATTTCTTACTCAGGCGGAGCTGGATATCGTAGCGCTGGTTCAGGTGCATGAAGCCTTCGATGAAGTTGACGTACTCATGCATGCGCCTCTCGATTACGCCCTCGAGGTCCTTTTCTATTTCCTTACCGGCGACCTCGATCAGGATGCCGATAGGATGGTTCTGCCCGACGCCGAGCTCCGGTATGTCCTTCCCAATTATCTTGATGACTCCATCTTCTATCTCATCCATCTTCCTAGCCTGGACGAGTTCATACTTATACGCCTCACGGGGACCACCAAGCTCGACCTGCATGTCCTTTCCCCTGATGCGTTCACCCTCATAGATGATCCCTACCCCAACTGGGATATCATCAAACATCGACATCTCAGCCACTCTCCTCCAAGTTTTTCACGATTTTTTCTATTTCTTCCTTCCACTCTTTTTCTACCATATATCCTATGGACCAGGTCGCGTTCGGCTGGTACGTCCTATCTAAAGAGATCGTACTGAGCTCCATGGCGAAGCTCTTCAGTCCCGATAAAACCAACCATTCCAGGTAATATGGGAAACCGGTGAAGATAACGAGGTCATAAGACCCCTTTCCATCGAATCCACCCCAAATAGGATCCCTCAATCGGTCACCGAGGTTCATCAGCTGCATGCTGAATACCCTATTTTCCTTTCGCTTCTTGAACTCAGCGACTAAGTGTCCTGTGGCTACCAACGTCATTTTTGGGTTCCTTAGAAGCCTAATCGATGTGTCCACAAATTTGCCGTCAACGGTCGCCACATTAATCGATTCAGACCCGATTACAAACAGCGGGCGAGATGCCTTCTTAATCAGAGATATAACGACCTCAGCGCTCGGGAATATCTGGGCTTTACGAGGCCCAGCGATCTCAGCAAGCTGACCAGTTATTGGCCTACCAGGCATCAATCTCGCCTCCTCACCATTCTGTCGAGCAGGGTAGGGTCAGGTGACGCAATCTCATCCTCCACCCAATCCTTTTCCTGAAGCGCCTTAGTCACTTCATCCCTCATAGTAAAGGGTATGTCCTGAAGCCTACGCACGAAGAAATTGAGGTCGTCCGGCATCGTGTTATAGTACTTTTGATGGAGGTCGATATAGTGGCTCAGTTTGACTGCCCTGCCTTTGTTGGTGTCGTTAGGGCGCATGGTTAGTTTCGCAATCATGACAATGGCCTCTTCCATGGTCTCAGCAGTGTAGAACAGGTGCTCTGGGACGGGTCCAATGTAGACCTCCTTTCCATCGCGGGCGTTGAACACCTTCCAGTCCTCAACATTCTCCTTCCGACCTAGGAGCATGCGCCTATACTTGGCACCATGGGGACCGACAACAACGGGGATTCCGAGCCTCCAGCAGCCTGCAGCTATGGACGCAGCTTTCTGGGACATAGCACCCCAGGCTACGCCGACAGCGCCAACCCTGTTGTGAATGTAGTCTGCGATTTCCTCATAGTTGCCTCGCAGGGGGCGCTTCGCGAATATGTTCGCGATCTTTATCGCCGCTCCACTGATGTGGGAGTTAGCAACGCAACTCCCGACGTTTACAAGGCCACCAGCATCGAAGTCTCCCGGGAACTTCTGGTAGAGATTCAACCCCTCCTCGTCTCTGGTCATCGCGATGTTCATGGCTGAACATCCCGAGGCAACGACGATGAATCGACGATTTAGGAACTCCTCACTAATCTTAGCTACCTCGTTTCCGCCTGCGGGGAAGTTTGCACACCCTACCATGGCTATGAGGCCAGGGATCTCTCCAAAGACGATAGGACTGCCGACTTCTCTGATCTCGACATCGGTGATTGCGCCGCGTCCCACTCTAATGGGAAACTTCTCGTTTTGTATTACCTTTTCAGCACCCTTATTGAAGAAGGAGATTAGAGAAAATCCGACTGGACAAGCGCTCTCGCAGCGTCCACATCCTACACACAGTGGGTAGATTGCGCCCAGTGGCTCCATGTCTCCATTCGCTGCAGCCCTCACGGCGTCATTTATAGGGAGATTATTTGGGCAGGCCCGGACGCATTCCATGCAGTCCCTACATTTTCTAGCCTGCTCTGAGATTGCCTCAACAGTCAGAGGCATGAAGCTCTTCCTGTTACCATGGACTTTCATCACGGTCTTAACTGCGACTTCTCCAACCTTCCTTGGGTTTATTATGAGAACGCCAGGAACCTTACCTGTCACAAGGTCATCTACAACATTGGCGGGATCATCATTAGTTCTGTTTGGGAGGCCTAACATGCTCTTCTCGCTGGATGCAATGACGGGTGCGCCAATTTTTTTAGCCTCTTCGATAATATCAGTCCTTAGACACTGCTCATCGACGACGACCAGATCGGGTATCCCTGAACGAATGAATCTCAGTTGCCAGGATATGGGACCGATTATCTTCGCCCGCTTGTTATATCTACTGTTATCATGGGCTGTGCAGCAGATTCCTCCGACCTCGACCTCGTCAAAGAGGTCGTTTTCCATGAGGTAGTCGATGATGTCGATGCTAGGTAGCACGTTATGACCTATGCACAGGATGACCGCCTTTTTTGAGTCTAAAGATCCAATGCCCAGATCGGTCGTAGGTGTATCTGCGACGCCCTTTGGCATACCAAGGGTTGCTATCTGTTCAATATCGGCGACCTCCATTGCTACGTGGTCGAGCATACCCGCGTGGAATGCTTTTGACTCGAAGTCGATGTTGTCACCTTCTTGTCCCGTGTGTGTGGCGGCTAAAAGCTGAACAAGCTGAGTCTCAACGTAGTCTAAAGCATCTTCTAAATCCCTAAGCGTCTTGGGCCGGATGCCGCAGACGAGGCGAATATTGGGTGCCTCAACGTTGGTGTTGATGGCGACATCCAATGGCGTGTCTTTCCCGAATTCCTCGATTAGGTGATCTAGCATATGCCTAGCGTGAGCTGTGTGGGTGGATGCCCCCATACAGCAGGCTATAAGCACGATTCTGGACTGTTGACCGGCCATGTTGATGCCGCATGCGCCTCGCTTATCGCCTGTCAAGTCGCATTTACCGAAGGTACAGAGACAACAGAGGTCACAGTCCGGCATGTAGAACGGTTTATATCGATTTAACAGAGTCCGGTCCCAATTGCGGAATGTGCTTACGGATGGCCAGGGAGTTGGACCCATGGGTTCTTCCCAGTCATCGGAGATGATCCGTCCTACCTCAATCTCCAAACCCTTTAATTGTCCCACGGGTAAGGTTAATTCATCAATTTTTAATTTCAGTTCTCGCTTTGGCAATTAGTCACAACCTGTCAGGATAATAATCATAGTACTTTGTGATCATTGTATTTAGAGATTTCCGAAAAACTAGCTTCTAAACTCTCTCTCGGTTAAGCTTAAAGCTCCAAACCCAAATCTCTCCTATCGCGTGTATCATACAAAGAAAATGTGTGCGCGCGCACATCACAAGAGAGTGCGCTCCGCCTAGGTTCTCTCGAAGTTGGGGAAAGAGCGACGGACTAATATTAGCAGAGGTGTCCCTACCACCGTGGCGAGAAGCGTCAGGAACGTCCGCTCCATCACCGCGATGGGGAGGGTACCCATGAATAGGGCTGGGAGTGGGTGTAAGAGGGCTATGAATATCAAGTCGCCCAAGAGGTGCCCCACTAGTGTACTGGGGAAGGCCGTCAATACTACTCCGAGGGTAATCTTCTTCGCATCCTTACTGTGGATTAGGTCCGCGATCCTGCCGCGGAACACGAGGATGACCGCCAGCCCAAGTAAGTGAAGTGAAGGGTAAAGAGGCGCCCCCTGTCCCACATCCGTCGAGTACCACGTGACGATGAGGACGATCATTGTCGCGGCCGAGAGTGCCCAACCGGGGATCCGCCAGACGCGGCGACGACCCAAGCATGCTGCAGAGAAAGTCGAGATCGCTGCCAGAGGCGTGAAGAATAGGTTGCTGCCTCCCCCGTTGATGGTATTGCCGATGACAGAGCCGAGAAAGGCTGCTGCAGGCCCGTAGATCGGGCCTAGGAGAAGCCCATAAACGATCTCGATTGCACGTACGGGTTCGATGCTGCTGCCAGCTAATCCGATAATAGGGAAGCCGGGTATGAAGCTCCCTGCTGCATAGAGAGCCGCAAATATGGTGACCGCTGCAAGGTCGCGTGATCGCATAAGTTTCGGGTAGTTACACGGTATATTAAAACTTGATTACACAGGTGTGACGAATAAATTGATGGCGTCGGAGAGTATCCTGAGGATCCTCAGCCAAAAGTGTTCGAAGGCAGTAGCATCATCATTCTCCTTGTTAATGTTTGACAATGTTAATTTCGTCTCGATGAGTTCTTGTTTTAATCTCTTCTTATTCTTTAGAAACAGGATTCGAATGCTTTTTTAAAAGATGGTCTATTCCTCGATACAGGGCTTAGAATAGGGATAATGATCGCGCCCGCACGCGCGGGTATGGATAAAGTCTTCGCCGTTTATGAAGACCCCCAGCACTTGATCTCTTTGGAATTTAGCAACATGTTGGCTCGCTCTTTTATATGTAAAAGTTAAGGATTAATTATGAATACCCAACGTCCGGCTTACAGTAAGCTTGTGAGGGAGCTTCGATCAGGAAAGTTCGTTCTTACAGGCGAACTAGAACCCGAAAAGGTGACCAGCATAGAAGAGGTTTTGACTAGTGCAAGAGCCATGGCACCATATGTTATTGCAGCAAATGTGACGGATAACCCGTTAGCGTATGCTTACATGAATTCCCTCGTTCCTTCATATTTCATCCAAAAAGAGGTCGGCCTGGAGGCAGTCTATCAAATGACGGTCAGAGATCGTAACCGACTTGCCCTGGCTTCTGATGTGTTGGCTGCTTCAAACTTAGGGATAAAAAATATTCTTGCGATCTCGGGAGATCATACCTCTTTGGGCGACAACCGGGATGCTCTCAGCGTTTACGACGTGGATTCTACACAGTTCGCCTATTTACTTCATAAAATGATAGATGAGAAAGTAGACATTGCGGGAAACGAGATCCACGGACAAGTGGACTTGAATGTTGGCGTAGCAGCGAACCCTAACGCCGATCCTTTGGAACCTGAAGTTTTGAAAATTGGCAGAAAAGCTAGAATTGGAATAGATTTTATACAGACTCAAACCATGTTCGATATTGATAAAACGAAAACATTCTTAAAAGAAGTGGAAAAGTATAATTGTCCAGTTCTAGTTGGTATATTCCCGCTAAAATCCTTTGGAATCGCTGACTTCTTCGATAAAAACATTCCTGGTGTCCATATTCCACCTGAACTACTAGAAAAAATGAGAAAGGCCAAGGATGAACCAAACAAAGAAAGAAAATACAAGTTATATGATGATGTTAACATGGAGTTCTTTGCTCCCTTCATCAAAGAGATAAAAAAAACAACGAAAGCTGCTGGCATGCACGTCATGGCCGTCCTATATGAACGTATTTTCGAGCCTCTTCTAAGAGAAACGATATAACATTGAAAAAATTATGGAAGGTGGTGTAAAAATATTGGCGATTTCGGGAATAAAAACGAGTCCACAAGAATGTGAATTGGCCGTTCGAATCGATCAAGATGCCTGTAGCCAATGTGCGGTTTGCATTTCCACATGTCCCTATGAGGCGATAGAAGGTAAGTTTACACAAAATAAACTCGAAGAGGTCAAGATTAACCCCGATAAATGTCAGGCTTGTGGCATTTGCCCAAGCTCATGTCCATCATCTGCAATTAAAACTGTTTATTATGAGAGCGGAATTCTGGTTGATCATGTTTCTCAGTTATCAATCGGGAAAGGCCCATTGAATCTAGTTATAGCATGTAAGGGAAATGGTCCTTCTGCAGATGAAATTAAAAAATTATCACAAGTACGCACATTAGATGATTATCTAACTTTACGAGTTCCTTGTCTCGGAAGAGTTTCCCCAGAAACTATACTCCAAATTGTAACTTCAAATGTGAAACATCTAGTTCTAGTACCTTGTGAAGAAGATCTATGTAAATATAAAGAGGGCAGCAAAAAACTGCATTACAGGTACTTGCTCCTAAAATCTTTAATGAATGATCTAGGATACGAATCAAATTTATTGACCCTCGAAGAAAACTCAGTTAAAGCAGAAATTGATCAGTCTAACTGCGTTTCTTGCATGAACTGTTGGTATGCTTGTAAATATAGTGCTATCAAATTAAATGGAAAAGACACTCCTTCAGTGGATCCTGATCTATGCGTTGGATGTGGCGTTTGTGTTGGCCTTTGCCCAGCAATTACCATCCGAATGAAAGGATATGATTCACGCCAAATTGAAGATACGATAGTTAGTATTTCTAAATCACTTCACTCAACTGTCGAAGTTGAAAAACATTCTAATATTTTGGTCATGTATTGCCAATGGTGCAATTTTCCAAAACTATCCATTAGCACGGAAAATATAGTAACCGAAAATAAAGACGACAATAATATTACATATCTTCCGCTTCCGTGCTTGGGAAGAATGGACTCGATACATATTGTTCAGGCTTTATACTCTGGATTCGACGCTGTCTTGGCAGTAGGTTGTAAAAAGGATAGTTGTAAAATGGATAAAATAAAAGGAAATGAAGTCGCCGAAGCTCGGATTAACAATCTAAAAACTATTTTAAAACAGCTTTCGATTGATAACAAATTAGCTGTGGACTTTGTGCGACCAGAATACATCGATGATTTTTCAGGATCCATTAATTCGTTAATTAAAAATTTAAAGTTAAGTAAAGGGAATGGTGATAGTTGAAATGATCATCACAGAAGTTAAACCGATAGATGAAATTCTAGGATTTTTGGAATCCAGTAAAAAAGTTCTCTTTGTAGGTTGCGACGGTTGCACACAACCACCAAGAGGTTTGAAAGAAGCTTCGCTATATGCCAAGCTAATTGAAATGGGTGGAAAACTAAAAAACAAAACACTTGAAATTAATGCAACAACTGTGGCTGTCTCTTGCGATAATAATTTAATATCCACTACTTTACGCCCCCAAGTTGCTGATGTGGACACTATAGTAAGTTTCGCTTGCGGTATCGGGGTTCAAGCTATTACAGAAGTTTTCCCAGAGAAGACATGCTTCCCTGCACAAAACTCGATGTTCTATGGACTACAGGAAAGAGAGCAAGGAAAAATGCTAGAGCGTTGCAGGGCCTGCGGAAATTGTATTCTCGCCGACACAGGCGGTATCTGTCCAATTACTAGGTGTGCTAAACAGATTCGCAATGGCCCTTGCGGAGGCAATGTCAAAGGAAAATGCGAGGTGGGTGGATATACAAAACCATGCGCGTGGATCGACATTTATGACCGGCTAAAATCAATCGATCGTTTGGATTTATTCGAGAAATTTCATCCACCACGTGACTATAAAACAGCTCAGTGGCCACGCGAAATCAATAATTTAGTTGAATAAATATTCTTACTAATATATTACCTTAGAAAATCAATTTTTAACAGTACAATATTAAATTTTATAACTTTTTAGAATTGTACCATCAACCCCAATAACATTTATTGAAAATGAGTCATCACCTGACCATGTATGTGTGGCGCATGCCATGCATGGATCATAAGCTCTTAAAGCCATCTCGATTTTATTTAACGAACTCTCTGAAACTTTACCATTTTTTATCACACTTTTAGCTGCCTTTTTAATGGAAATGTTCATTGGTGCATAATTATTAGTTGTTCCTACGATTAAATTGACCTTCTTTATTATTCCTTTTTCATCAGTTAAATAATGATGTATCAGAGTTCCTCTTGGAGCCTCAACATGACCCACACCCTCTGTAGGAGTAGTTGTAATAACAGGTCTAACATCTTTTTCTGTAATTTCAGGGTCATTAATTAATTCTAAAGTCCTTTCAGCAGCATACATCATTTCTATTAGCCTTGCCCAATGTGCAGCTAAAATATAATGTACAGGTTTTCCCCCAAGTGACTTATTCATTTTCTCATATTCTTCTTGAGCTAGTGGTGTTGCCATTCCCTCAGCTGCATTAAATCTAGACAAAGGATAAGCACTATAAACGCCGCTATTTTCACCTTCGACTAATCCTTTCCACCCTATTTTTTTCAGATATGGAAATTTCAAATATGTCCAAGGCTCAACCCCTTCCTCAATATATTTTTGATAATCAACATCCGAATATTTTGCTATCTCTTTTCCTTCAGGATTTACTATGCGAATATTTCCATCATAAAAATTAACTCGATTTTTCTCGTCCACAGTACCCATATAGTAAGTTCTTAGAGAGAAATTTTCGCTCAAAATCATGTCCATAATTTTCTGGTTTTTTAGAACGAAATCATCAAATAAATTGATTGTATATTTCGAAAAATTGACCATACTTTCAGCCATTTTCCTTATTTCGTTGCACTCTTCAGTACTAATTGGTTTACTAATTCCACCTGGAACAGCATAGTTTGAATGCACTTGACGTCCACCGATAAGTTGAATGATTTTATGACCCATTAACCGATGTTTTATTACTGAAATTCCGACTTCTTTCCCTACTTTGTTAATTACACCTAGAATATTCCGTTCTTCAGGGTTAGATTCTGGCCCTACGATGAAATCTGGACCAGAAAGAATATAGAAATTGGTCATTTTATCGGCGAATTGGAATGCACTATATAATAGTTCTCGAATCTTTTTTACTGGGCTCGAGGGTTCGACTTGGAAGACCGAATCAAGAGCTTTAAGTGAAGCCATACTGTGAGCTTCAGGGCAAACTCCACATATACGTGATGTAATATTGGGCATCTCCTCAACCCTTCGCCCCTCGCAAAACTTCTCAAAACCACGTAATTCAGGTATCTGAAGGTAGGTGTTTGCTACGTTTCCCTCATCATCAAGAAATATCTCAATTTTTCCATGCCCTTCGAGTCTCGTAACGGGATCTATAGTGACTTTCAAGGCTTAGACCTCTTTAAGACCGAATTAGCGACGCTGAAATAGTAAAACGTTCCAACTGGGTCGACTAAATCATTTAAAATATTTTTAGCTTCGATATCACTTTCGGCATCAAGTGTTGATGTTAAAGCTGAGATCATTTTCGCTCCTTGGTCGCTATTTTCAGGAATCGGCCCGTAACAACCAATACAAGGCATATTTGCTTTAATGCACTGGGCACCACATCCTTCTCTGGTAGCGGGACCGACGCACACAAGCCCTTGTTCCAATAGGCAATCGTCTGTATTAGGAACCAACTGATAATTTCGATATATTTTCTTAATTTTCTTTTTTTCTCTTTTCCTTGGGCACTCTTCACATAAGGCCCTAGTGCCACACCCAATGTAAGATTTCTTTGGAGGTAAAGATCCTCCAATCAGTTTCTGGATCCCATTCCATACCTGCTCACCTACAGGTGGACAACCTGGGATGAAGTAATCTACGTCAACCACTTGAGCTAATGTCTCTACTTTCTCTGAGAACGCTGGTAACTCGAGATCTCCCTCCGGCACATTTACGTTTATTCTAGGAAGTTGACCTTTAGGATTGATAGTAGTAGGCGTTTCTATAAAGACTCGAGATAGAATATCTTCACGTTTCTTGAGATTCGCTAAACCAGGGATACATCCTTCAACCGCACAAGAACCAAACGCGATCAGTACCTTTGATTTCGCTCGCAAAAGTTCCGCGATATGCTTATTTTCAGAGGTTCTAATAGCACCATTAAATAAACACACATCAATAAATTTTTCAGGTAATTTCTCAACATCTGCATATTTGAAATCCAACGCAGCAGGCCAGAAAACAATGTCAGCTACTGCAACTAAATCAAGAATATGTTCCCCAATTTCAAGTACCGAAATATCGCAGCCACCACACGCTGCACCCCAGTACATAGCAATTTTCAATTTTTCCAAATTCATTGCCTTCTTATAGAAATCATTCTCATTCTTTATATCATAAACTTTACTGAATAAACGGATATATCACATTATGTAGAAACAAGTTTTAAAATTAACCCCAAACATTAAGGAAATTTAGTAGACAACAATTTCATAATGGATTAATAATAATTTTTAAGCACGCGTACGATTAATAATTATCCCCTTGCCTTTAAAAATAATCTTCAACCCCATTGAGAAAGTGGTAGTGGCGGAAAAAGGGGATAATCTTCTCGACGTTATGAGGAGAGAGGAAATTAGGATTGAGGCTCTCTGCGGTGGAAAAGGGGAGTGCGGAAAATGCAGAGTAATCCTAGAGGAAGGAAAAATAGAGAAGAAGTCGCTTTTACCAGATAAATTCCTCCACCCTATGGAACTCAAAGAAGGATACCATCTGGCCTGTATGGTTACTTTGCAGAGTGACTGCATCTTCACTATCCCTACAGAGAGTAGGATAGAAAGCCCGAAAATCCTACTCACCGCGGATATACCCGAACAGGAACTCGATCCTTCGTCTCAGAAATTCCTCATAGAGGAACCCAATAATGGGAGCAGAAGACTCCTGATACCTTTCAAAGGAATAAGGTTGAAAAACTATAAGGGGATCCAACCGAGGACCAGCGAAGAAATTCTCAACAAATTCCAAGCCAGTTCTGCGGAAACCGTAAAAACCGCCATCGTTTCTCGAACAGGTAACTTTCCAGAAATAATCGACATTGAAACTGGTAACACATTAAATGAGAATTACGGGTTGGCAATCGACATAGGAACTACAACCATCGTGGGTCTCCTCGTAGATTTGAACACCGGAAACATCGTAGGCAGGGCCTCAGAGATAAACAGACAGATCACTTTTGGCGAGGAACTCGTCACGAGGATCGCGTTCGCCAGTAAAAACGAAGGCCTCCTAAAACTACATAAAATAGTAATCGATACAATAAACGACGTCATAGATCATCTTATCCGAGCCGCCCACGTGCAGAGCAAACTCATTACAGACGTCACCATCGGTGGAAACACGGTGATGAACCACTTATTCGCGGGCATAGATTCGAGTTATCTCGAGGAAGCAAATGTGGAGGTTTCCAGGGAACCCATCATCCTCAAATCAAGGAGTCTAGGTTTGAACACACATCCTGAAGCCTACGTCTACTGTCTACCGAACGTGAGCCGCTTCCTAGGTGGTGACGCTATTGGCGACGTGATCACGTCAAACATCCACAAATCTGATGACATAAACCTAATAGTAGACCTTGGCACTAACGGGGAGATAATTTTCGGGAACAGAAGCTGGCTTTTCTCAAGCTCATGTGCCTCTGGTCCAGCCTTCGAGGGTGAGGGTGTGAGACACGGTATGAGAGCAGCCAAGGGAGGAATCGATCATGTCAATATCGATCCAAAGACATACAAGGCACAAGTATCAGTCATCGGAGGAGGACGACCCAAGGGCATCTGTGGATCAGGACTAATCGACCTTGTGGCTGAACTCTACAGCGTCGGATTAATGGACTTCGTTGGGAAGTTTGTCCCTGGTAAATCTCCGCTCATCAGAGAGGGAAAATGGGGTCTAGAGTACCTAGTTGTACTATCCGAGGAGACGGACATCGAAAAAGACATCGTGCTGACACAAATCGACCTTAACTACGTTCTCGATTCAAAAGCAGCAGCTTGCGGCGCAATAACTGTACTAATGAAGAAGCTTAAGATCAGCCTCAATGACGTTAAACACGTCTACCTCGCAGGGGCCTTCGGAGCCTATTCCGACCTAAAAAATTCCATTAAACTCGGCATCTTTCCAGAGTTTCTGAACGCCCAGTTCCACCCCATCGGCAACGGCTCCTTATCAGGCGCTTACCTCACTTTGATCTCCATGGAAAAACGTAGGGAAGCAAAAAACGTCGCGGCGAAAACCGTGTACATTGACCTCTTGGTTGATATAGAGTTCATGGATGAATACTCAAAAGCCCTCTACATCCCTGGTGCTAGAGAGTACTTCCCAACCTACGTCAAAAACAACCACAACTAAGGTAGGGTAATCAAACTTTATCTCTTATCATTCTAGAGGTTAACTATCACCATGTCCAATCGCAGCGACAACACAATCGTCGTTACAGGGAGGGGCGGAACGGGAAAGAGCACTTTCACCGCGCTTATGGCCAGATATTTTGGGGAAATTGGTTTAACGCCGTTACTACTTGTCGACTCAGATCCAGATGAGAGCCTTGCGGAAATGATGGGAATCAACCTGAAGGCGGAGAATAAGAAATCGATCGCCGATGTCCTTGCTGAAATCCTGGAAGAGAGGAAAATGACCACGCGGGTGGGCATGAGTCCAACGGAGAAAATTGAGCCCTTCCTCTTCCAAGAGACCCTATATGAGGGGGATAGTTTTTTCGATTTCATTGGTGTTGGGACTAAGTGGATAGAGGGGTGTTACTGCCTCCCGGACCACTCCCTGGGGCAGATCATGGCGCGGTGGTCAAAGAACTATGAATATGTCCTCGTAGATTCCCCCGCGGGGGTTGAGCACCTAAACAGGAAGATAACCAAGAAGGTGAAGGACGTCTTTAACATCCTAGACGCCTCGAAGAAAAGTATAGACAACGCCACAAGAACGTATAAGGTGATGAAGGAAGTTGGGATAGTCTTCGAGAACTACTATCTCGTGGGGGGGAACACGTTCTCCCAGGAATTCCAAAACGATACCCGAAAACAACCTTTCAGATACCTCGGGAGGATCGAATTCGATGAAGATGTACGAAATTTCAATATTAAAGGCCAATCTCTGTTAGAGCTGCCTTTTGCATCTCCGTCATATATTTCTGTCAAGAAAATCCTCGAAGAAGCAGGTTATGCGCCTAGATAGTTTTAGTTAAGATTTTGGAGGGGGAGATATGAAGATCGCTGTTGCGGGAAAAGGGGGCGTCGGAAAGACACTCATCTCGAGTACACTTGCACGTCTGTTGGCTAGAGAGGGTTTCACAGTGCTCGCTGTTGATGCGGATCCGAACATCAACTTGGCTACTGCCCTCGGAATATCTAGAGATATGGCCGAGAAAATTGTGCCTATTTCTGAAAACAACCCTCTGGTAGAAGAAAAGACCGGATTAACGTCGGACGAGTCATTCGGAGGTATATTCAATATGACTCCGAACGTAAACGACATCGTAGAGAGGTTCGGTGTTGTTGGCCCTGATGGAGTGAACCTCCTCGTGATGGGGACCGTTAAAGCAGGTAACACAGGGTGCATGTGTGGAGCGAACGCCTTGCTCAGAGTCCTCATTCAACACCTACTCATCCAGAGAGGCGAGGTTGTAATCATGGACATGGAAGCAGGTCTCGAGCACCTCGGCCGCGGCACCGCCAGAAGAGTAGACGTGATGATCGTGGTAATTGAGCCACGAATGAAATCCATCGACACAGCGAGTCGAGTAATCAAACTAGCGAAAGAGATCGATATCCCTAACATAATAGCAGTTGGGAACAAGATCAGTAACTCCGAAGAGAAAGAATTTATCAAGGAAAAAATGGGGCTACTCAACCTGCCCGTCGCTGCTTACATACCCTTAGACACTGCTGTAGCAGAGGCTGACATGAAAGGTATACCTCTCCTAGATTATGATGAAAAATCACCAGTGGTCGAAGCCATAAATGGCTTAAAAGCTTACTTAGTAAAGCAATATTCATTCTAACTTTCCAACATTTTAAACGTTCATTTATCGAGTTAGGAAGAAGGTCACCACCTCGGCAAGGTTGTCCATTGAAGCTCAAGGTCAAGAGAATCGAAACAAAGTACTGGAGACCAGGGACAAACGTAATAAAAGAGATAACGACGACGCTTGAGGGGCGCCTTGCAGACGGGGATCTCATCGCGATCTCGGAAAAGGCCCTCGCTACGGCCATGAACAATGTAATTGATGAGGCATTGATAAAACCAGGTTCAATGGCGAGGTTTTTAGCCAACTTCTGGATGAGGAAAGTTTGGGGTGGTCCATTAGGTATTCTAACAAGGCTCAAACCTCAAACATTGGAGAACATCCGTACCTACCCCCAGGATTTTGGGGCAAGACATAAGCAACTATCCTTAAGAACTGTGGGTTTCCTCCAAGCCTTAAGGCACTACTCGGAAGGAGGAATAGACGCCAGTAACCTCCCTTACACGCTTGTGAGCTTACCACTGTCGAATCCTACTGAAATCGCTGAGAAAATAAAAAATGCTTTACAGGAAAAAGCTATGTGCAAAATAAATGTGATGATCGTCGACGGGGATGCGACCTACTCATGGAGGAACCTACATCTTTCTCCTCGTCGAGTCGATGTCCCTGGGCTCATCCACATAGGCGGGTTTTTCACATTTATTATCGGCCGAGTCTTTAATCTCAAATCTCGTCCCACACCTGTCGCATTAGTAGGTGAGTCAATTAATCCCGACAGGGCTCTATGGCTTGCTAAAACTTCTCATAAGGCCAGCGGCCCAGGTGCGGGGAGAACGGTTTGGGGTATGTCAAAGAGGTTCGATACGTCTCTCAATGGGGTCACCTTTGAGATGTTGGAAAGCGTGAAGCATGTCCCGATAGTTGTGCTTAAACTAGAGGACGATTCTCAGAAAAGGTTCTCGTCCTGAACGTAGGCCCTGCCGAGCTTTAATGCGAGCTCTGCCTTTTCCAGCTCCTTTCCAAGGTAAGCCGCGTGGTCGAGCTTCTCTATCATCCTTTCCCTGATAATCGTCTGGTAGATCTCAGTCACCTCTTTTCCCTTCACTATGGCAGAGGGTTTCTCCTCGTTGTTGTGGTAGAAGAGCGCTTCAATAATCTTGTTTTCCCTATCAATCTGTATCTTAAACCAACCTGTCTTGTCGGGTATGAAATCTACTTCTCCTATCGATTTAATGATGCGGGCCTTTCGTACCTCATAATCGACGTAGGGTTCTTCTACCCACCTCTTTTCTTTTAAGACGAGCAGATCAATGCCCAGATCTTTTGGTACAGTGGCCTTGTTTCTGGCTAGGAACATCATCTTCGAAGCGATGGCTAGTTCCCGGACACTGCCTTTTACTTTGACGCTAAATTCTGGTGTGAAAAGTATATTGGCTCCTACCTCGTATGCTAATGCAGTCAACAACCCGTTGACGCCGATGGAGTCAACGTCGATTAGCTCTGTTACGTTTCCTAGCCCGAACAACATCGGTGTCTCAGGATTCCTCTCCCGGTATAGTTGGTAAGCCCTAAGCGAGTTCATCAAACCGGGTTGGAAAGCTGGCTCAAGTACCGGGTCGGCGATAATCTTCTTCAAACCTAGATCTTTAGCACGCTCAATATTTTTTTCCAGATCGTCCACCCTCTTCACCGCATCCTTAGCCAATTCTCCCTTCTTCATGTTTGAGGGAAGGACAACCACTGGAGTGTCAGCTACCTCGTTGGATACTTCAGCAATGTTTCCAGCGTCAAGGCTCAGTACTAGATCAATCCCTGAATTGGCTGCTGCTTTAATCTCGTACTCGTTAAGAGTATCGATGCTCAAAGGAAGGTTGACCGAGTTCCTCAGGGTGTCTACTATTTCCTCTATCTTCGCTGGCATGGGTGTTCCCGCGAGCATTCCAATGTCGATTATCTCGGCTCCTTCGCTCGCGTAATACTTGGCTAGCTTACCTATTTCATTCAGCCCTCTATGAGGAGCGTTCACGATCTCAGCGACTACCGGCATAGGAAAGCTTGAGCCGATTGGAATTTGATTATCCTTTGAGCCGATAATCAAGCCACCGTGCTCATTATAGGTTTCATGCCATTTTTCCTTAATTTTCTTGATCTCAGCTTCAGCGTTTTCACGAATCAAGTTTTTTCCTAACTCTGACGCAGGAAGCACTTTGGAGAACTTTAATCCCTCCATGAAGCTTATAGCTAGATCTGCTGCGTGTATCGGTCCCTTAAAGGTGGGGACGCCCGTTGCTTTTTCTATCAAAGCGACGTCTCCTAACATGGCTCCCGGCATCAAAATCATGTCATAGCTATGGAGATCCTCCTTTTTGAGGCATTCAGCAGCATATTCAGGTGTTATGAAAGCGGCCACTGAGATAGGTAAAACTAGTACATCGATATCCAATTTTATCATGGATGCATAACGTTTTACAGTCCTTTCCGCCATCGTTCCTGTTACAACTATTACCCTCAAAGGCTACCACCGTACTATTTGTATTGCTATTTTCTGGTTATCCTAATTTTACTACCCTTGTTATCGGCTTTTGTGTAGAAGGCGCTTCCATGCCTACCCTCAATATTAAGAAATTTCCTTAATCCTTCAGTGACTCGCTTGGCTTCCTCTTCTCCATCAACGAGGCCGTAGAAAGCTGGCCCCCAAGAACTCTGTCCTACCCCGTATGCGCCTGATTTTATGATGAACTCAATCCCTGCTTCTATAAGTGGATGGCTGAAACGCCCTCCCTGAATGTTCAACCAGTACTCCCCGAATTTGTAATCTATCTCGGTCATAGCCTCGCCGAAGGCTTTTATGTCATTTTCGATGATGCTGGGTATCATCTTGATAAGGACCAATCTAGCTACCTCTCCAATGAGGTCTTTAGGAGGTGGCTCGAACATTTTGAAAGCCCGTTTCTCCATCTCCCCACTGAAAGGATTCTTTATTTCTGGAACACCTATGACGAAGGACCAATTCTCTGGAATGTCTGAGTGGAATACCAGAGGCGGGATCGAGTTTGGCTTATCTGTTCTGTGCCCACCGTCTACTACGAAGCCTCCATGCTTGAAAATCTGTGTGCCAACCCCCGATCTCTTGGATCTATCTAGTTTTAGAGCTATATCTTCGACGCTGAGGTTGAGATCATATAATTTTGAAATTGCAGATCCCACAGCTAGGGCCAGTTGAGTGCCTGACCCGAAACCTTCGTGCTCCGGAATATCTGAAACTAGCTCGAATTCTACACCTTGGTTGATCCCAGCGTTCTTGAGTATTATATCCGCATACTCAAGTATCCGCTCTGAGCGTTTTCCTTTCGCTTTAAGAGCAGGAGCGTGTGATGCCTTCAGCACTATTCTTGGTTCTTGAATGGCAACTCCTACGCTTCCATGGATACGTCCCAGGTCGCCACTCATGTCGATGATAGCGAAATGTAGCCTAGCAGGAGTCGTGATTGTTATCTCTATATCTTAGCCCTCCACTGTTCGATCATTTTTTCCAATGCTTTGACTACTCTAGCTTCTGGGGAGCCTACCGACGATACTCTCTCCATAACTTCCCTACATTTATTAAATTTATAAATTTGAGTTTTGGCTTCAAGCAATTTCTTGTTTTCTAGGAAATATTCAATTTTAGTTGCATGGATTATCGCTTCTATCGCTTGAGCCTTCCCCCTACTAACTACAGCTGGAAACTTTTTTAAAATCTTGATAGACGAAACCTCACCTACGAAGGATGACCGTTCATTCGAGATGTCTCTGCTCTCCATTTTCTCTAGGAATATCGCTGCATCAGCCTGCTCAATTGAAAGATCGGAGAGAAACTTGGGGTGAGAAAAGGCGCGCAGATCCTCTTTTTTAAACGCGGTAACTAAGAAAAGCTCAGGATTGTTAGTCGTGTTAACGCAGGCATGGGGTCTATTAATAAGATTCAGAAAGGTCTGGCTCGATTTGTATGGTTTTACCTTTAGATGATTCGAATCTACCCTAATGATCCCCATCGGCGCGGCGTTAATCGATCCATCAGGTTTCCATGTGGTTAGGATGGACTCTGATAGGCAATCATAACTGAAACCAATGTTAGTTAGAATTTCATCAATTTTTTTTGTTCTCATTTGCGATCAATTAGTAGGAATATAGTTTTTGTATAAACTATAAACTATCTATCAATCAGTTTAACTGGAACAAGATAATCCCCAGTGCCCCCCAAAACAATTCTAAAATATTTTTGATTTGCTTGTTCAACCTCTTCTAATGTTCCCCGAAACTCAATAAAATCTCCCTTCTTTGCCTGCTCAGTGAACTTACCTCTGTAGCTAATAAGCTCCGAAACCGCATAATCGATCTTTGGATCGATGACAGTTACTTTATCCACCCTATACCTGCAGGGCGTAAAAATCGAAAGCCGGTCATCGGAGATGACGGCCCGACCTCTTACTAACTGGATCGGCCTCGAGACCTCTCTTCTTTCGTTTCTAGTTTTCACCAACCTTATGAAATATTCTGTGTCGTTATAGATTCCATGAAGAAATTTTTTCATCTCAATGTCCATGAAGTTGCTCAGATCGATCCCTGTGTCGCCCCATCGAGACTTTGCAACTTTTTTAACGGACTCAGCATCGTAGGGCTTGATCTCCTTTTTCTCCCTGAGAATTTTTAATGCGTTGTACGTCCTTAGCCCATTTCTTTCACCGTAAACAATTAAGTCTATATCAGAGCCCTCAGCAACAAGACCTATCAACATAGAACCTGAGATGCCAAAACTGGTTAACGAAACGTTACTTCCTGCAATAATTGCTGAAATAAAACTCTTCATTACTTGCTCTAAACGGGTTTTAGGGGCCTTGAATATTGATTGCATGGCTGCTCTGGGCTCATATAATCTAGATATTTTTTTGACCGGGACAGTTTGTAGGAATTTGTCTAGAAAGTCGACTTCACTAAGGTAATGAGAATAATTTTCTCTAAGAAAATGGGTCGTTTCATCGATGTCATAGACGCGCTTGTACCGCTTTTCTCCACGCTCCCTTTCTCCAGATGGATCAGGAACGTATCTTAGGTATGCTATCACTCTGTCCGTTGGATGGTGGACGCCTTTAACAGCGAATAGAAGGCCTTCGACGGTCTCAATGTAATCTCCCTCAACGTATACAGAAGACAGAGGCACGATCCAACTATACGAAATGCGAACCTTATAAGTAGATGTGAGTAAGAATAACTCTATCGATTTGAAGAAAAACGAGGCGTCAGACCTTGTAGGTTGCTGTGCTCAGTTAGCAGCTCTCCTAGAGGTCTCAGCTTACCCCAAGCCCGGCAACGTTCATAGATTACATGATTTTCCTGTGACTAAATACGAGCATTTCCTAGCAGGTAGCGTTTCTCTGTTCCCGTCAATGCGTAGCCTCGCTAGATCAGGCTACGAAGTGAGGAATGGCTCGAAGAACTGGCTTGAACTTGGAATAGGCAGTAGAATCCTGGATGCCGTTAAAGAGTCATTCAGATGGCAAAACGGTGGCAATGTAAATCTAGGCATTAACTTCCTCTTCGCGCCGATATCTGCGGCTGCAGGATATATTTTAGGCGGGGATTCCTGGGACTTAAATGAGTTAAGGAAGATTATACAAATTATAACAAAATCGACAACACATAGAGATTCTGTAAATTTATACGAAGCAATACGTGTAAGCATGACAAATAGAGTACTCGGACAGGTCGACGAACTAGACGTCAACAACGGTTCCTCCATTAAGCAGATAAAGAAAAACAAGATCACATTGTACGAAATTTTCCAAAAATGCTCCTCATATGACACGATCTGCCGAGAGTGGGTATCGGGTTACAAAATTACGTTCACAAAGGGATACTCGTTCTTATCAAAGTCGCTAAAAAAAACGAATGACATTAATTCAGTAATAGTCGACACATTCCTTCATATCCTATCCGAGGAACCAGACTCTTTGATACAAAGGAAAAACGATCTTCAAACAGCCTTAGACGTTAGTAAAAAGGCCAAGGCCATAATGAATGAAGGAGGATACGCTTCCAAGAAAGGATACGAGCTTATAGTTACCTTAGACAAAGAGCTTCAAGAAGCCGGCGGACAACTCAACCCTGGCACAACAGCCGACATAACAGCAGCATCGATCTACCTGATCTTATTGGAAGGGTGGAGACCCTAATTTACTGGACCCAGCTCTCCTTTGAAGATATCAACGATCTCCTCAGGACTCTCAAAAAGCTTGAGGCCTTCCATGCTCTCGAGCAATCTCACGTTGTCGGCGTCTTCTTTTCTAACCCTCAATTTCAGACTCCTGCCGCTGGGTAGAGTAGTTGTTGTTTCTCCTTCATAGTAGTCGCAAGGCATTATATACACCGGCAGGGAGATCTTCAAAGCCTGTATAACACTATTCGTGACTAATGTATCTGAGATTCCGTACGCTATTTTAGCGACAGTGTTTGATGTTGCAGGAGCCACGAGGAAGAATCTAAATTCACCGAGCTGTATACGCCCCACCAGGAAAGGTTTGTTCGCGTTCTCTTCCACCCAAACACTAGAAAAATCCATGTGGAGTCTTTCATAAATCTTATAATACTTTGCGACCTGCTCCGCGGCCCTTGAGAGGAAAACTTCGATCTCTACCTTTTCTCCATACTTTTCTTTCAGATTCGTCATGATTTCAATGGTTTCTTTTAGTTTATCTCCACTGCCGGTGATCCCCCATGCGACTTTGGGTTTATCCTCTTTCATCGGTAATCCTCCTTTTCTAAGCCTCTTTTATTTGTAAATATTCTATGAATCTTTTAATTGTCTTTCTTAAGGTTCTGAAGCCTTCCTCGTCCTCCATTACGCCTTCAAGCGTATCTTTCGACCAGAAAGTTGCGCCAATATTGGCTCCAAAAAAACCTCCACTTAAAGGGATGATGCCATTCAAAAGATAGAAAGTTATGATCTGCTGAATTGCCAGCTCCTGTCCACCTATTCTATCTCCGCCTATAGCAACAGCAATTCCCTTTTTTCCTTCAAATACTTTGGGATTAGCGGCGACAAGTGATCTAGTTCTATCTAATACAGCCTTCGTTTGAGCAGTAATTCCACCATTATAAACAGGAGATCCTATGATTATTCCTTCTGCCTCTTTCAAAAGTTCGTATAATAAACCCATATCATCGTTTAAAATACAACCTCTTTTTTGGAGGCAATAATCACAATGGGTACAGTATCTTATGTCTTTATCCTTAATTGTATAAAATTCTGTTTTATAGCCCTTCATTTCGATTATCCGCAGGGCCTCTTTTATCACATATTCTGTAGCACCAGATCGTGGACTTCCACAGAATCCTAGAATCATATGTTCATATCTTATAGCTCAAAGATAAAAAATGTTATGTACAAAAATATTTGAATGCTATTTTTTTTAAAAGACTAGAAAATCTATCACAGCCAATCTCTTTTCAGGATCCGGGTCGAACATATTGTTTGATTTAGATGTTTTAATAAGTAGAGCAGTATCTACTCCTTTTTTCCCACTAGATATTGAAATTACTTTACCACTTACTAGCCCTTTATCCGCTGCAATCGTGGCTACCTCGATAGCCGTTTTTACTCCGGATCCAAACATTAGTAAGGTGTCTCTAACGGTGGTTTTATCCTGTATTGGTAGATCGGATTTTTCTATTGGGTTAACATTAGCCTTTTTCATTTCCTTTTTTATGTCATCAGAATAAATAAACTCTGTAACGCTTACGAGTTTGACCCCCTTAACTTTTTCAGCGATTTTTAAGGATAATTTACCTGTTCTGCTAGCAATAACAATTGCATCGATATCTCCTTTAGAGATAATATCATTCAAGCTTTCATATAATTTTATATTTTCTTTTCTTTGATCGATTTCGCCTTTGCTTGAGTTCAAAATCATCAAAGTATATTAAAATATTTTTAATCTTATAACAATTTTTATAAATCACAGAAATTTGCGTTGATTATTATTTTTTTACACGTGTGAGAAGATAATACTGCACGTAAACTAGTTGGTCTGATCCTATCCTGAGATAGCTGAGATGGACCTCGTCTCCATACTCGTCTACGGTGAGGGCGAGGGTTGCTAGATTCTGGATGCGAAGATCGCCCCTAAGTCTTAATGACCCGTACCGTATCCTCGAGACTCCTTTCTACTTTGAACTTCCTATGGAAGAAGGTGAGGATATTCTTCACATCCCTATTTAGTATCTCCCCAGCATTTGGGTGGTTCGAGGAGATGTACTGGGGCCAGTCGATTATGTAGACGACGCCCTCGTTGGAGACTATGACGTTGAACTCGCTTAGGTCGGCGTGGATGATCCCGGCCTTATATGTCTTGCGAACGTCAACGAGTATCTCGTCTAGGTAGACTTCGGGGTTATCCAGGGTCGGGACGTCGCTCAACTGGTGCCCTTCGATGCGCTGCATAACTATGGTGTGCCTATTCTGGTAGATGGGCTTCGGTACGGAGACCCCCGCGTGGAAGGCGATAGTCAGGGCTGTGTACTCCTTCTCAGCAGCGAGCCTCGACTGGTAGAGCCACGAGACGTGGTGCCTCCCCGTGAGGTACTCCCTCTTCCGCCGTGTATCCCTGAAGCTAACCCGCCCGAGCCTGTGGAACTTCACCGCCACACCCTCGCCGGAAGGGGTAAGTGCTTCGAGGACGTCGGCTTCCTTTCCCATGCCGAGAGGCATTCCTAGGGCATCGATGATCTCCCCCCTTACAAGGGCATTCAGGGCGAGAAGATCGTAGCTGTTGTAGTTGAGAATGAAGCCCACGTAACCTTCCGACTGCCTCCAGACGAGATCCTTCCGGTCGAGCTCACCAAGCCAATGCTTCACCTCCTCCAAGCCTAAGCCTGAGTACTTCTCAATAGTCTCCACGGGGACGAACTCGTACTTGGCCATGCCAAGCTCTATACCCTGTAGTATCCTAAACTCACGCTGATCGAGCTTAGTTAGAAGAGATGCTGCTTTCTCGGCTGAAGACATAAATTATATTCGGTTTTCAGACTTTTAACTAGTGACCCATATTTTATATTATAAACGAAATTATAATAATATAGTTCAAACTATTATATGTGATTGATCTTGAAGACAGAAAAAATGTCGCCACGAATGTTGGCAACAACTGGTCTTTTCACAGCTCTTGTAGCAGTCGTAACAATGTCATTCTCAGTATATGTTCCTGCAACGAGAGGTTTTTTTAATATAGGTGACTCGATGGTATTTCTCACAGCGTTATTATTTGGTCCAATAACCGGCGCCTTTGCAGGAGGAGTCGGATCAGCAATTGCTGATCTTATGTTGGGATACTCCTACTATGCTCCTGCCACTTTGGTCATTAAGGGCTCTGAGGGGTACATTGTGGGATGGTTATCCAATAAAAAACCTAACTTTTCAACGTCTTCTTGGAAAATGTTCACAATCATTCTTGGTTTCTGCATAGGAGGACTTTTGGGGTTTTTTGGTATCAACTACTATAGCGGTGATGTAGGGATCACAGTCGGTTCTGTGATTTTTACCCTAAACATTCCATGGTACTTCTGGGCGATCCTTTCAATTGTGATAATTCTTTCATTAACGTGGTTAGGATGGAAAAATGATCCAGAGATTGGCTGGAATGTTTTCTCGGTAATAATAGGTGGATTAGTTATGGTTACCGGATATTTTATCTACGAATATTTTTTCTTAGGTCCACTCTTCCAAATTGAAGTCATTGCGATAGCTGAAGTACCAATTAATATGGGACAAATGGTTGTAGGCATTGTCGTTTCAATCCTTTTAATTAAATCAATAAGGCGATATCTACCATCTCTTTAGATTTGTTCATAATAGAACCTGTAAGTCATCTAACGCGGAAAGCGTTCTCCTACCCCTGTCCGTTATCTCGTAGTATCTACGCTTCCCGCGTAGACTAGACGATATGAGGCCCCTCTCATCTAGATCCGCTATATGTTGGTAAACGGCTCCGATGGTCATACCCTTCCCAACGGTCTTCCAGATCTCGTAGCCGTAGGTCTCACCGCTAGAGATGTGACGTAGGATCTTCTCCTTTGTAGTCAACATCGAACCCAGGCCCTGGGATCTCTTCCGTTTGGTAAGACTTTGGAGGATGTCGTCTGTCTTCAGTCCGCTACTCGTTATTAAGCAGATTACCCTGTCGCTACGATCGATCTTTCCAGCATTAACTAAGTTGCTTAGACTTGCCACTGTAGCCGCGCTCGCAGGTTCGGCGAAGATGCCTTCGAGTCGGGCGATCTCCCGACCCGCTGCGAGCATGTCTTCGTCACTGACCGTGACCGCGAAACCTTTTGACTCCCTCAGCGCCTTCAGTGCGAGCTCTCCGAATATAGGCCGAGATACTCTGATTGCTGTCGCCTCTGTCTCACCATGCTCAATGGGCTTCGGGGCATCTTCACCGGTGTCAAAGGCTGAGACAATGGGTGAGCACCCCTTAGCCTGTATGCCCACGAGCCTCGGGAGTTTTCGTATACGCTCCATTGTCTCTAACTCCTTGAAACCCTTCCACAGTGAGCTGATTGTGACGCCACTACCCATGGCGACGAACATCCAGTCAGGTTCGCCCTTCTGCTCAACTATCTCGTAGGCGATGGTCTTAAGCCCCTCTATGGATAAGGGGTTGAGCTCGGTCGTGGCCTGATACCAACCCATCTCCTCCTCTAGCGTGATAGCCCTAGAGATGGATTCCTCGATCATCTCTCCCGATTCGACAATCTCTGCATTGTAGACCATCATCTGGGCTAGCTTACCTATGTCTAAAGCCTTCGGGACGATCAGGTGGCAAGCGATGTTCGCTTTAGCGGAGTAAGCAGCGACTGATGCCCCATGGTTTCCGTTCGTGGCACAGACGAGCGAGCTGAAGCCTTTCCCCAAGGCATCTGATACAATGAGCGCCGCGGAGCGGTCCTTAAAGCTGTTCGTCGGGTTCCGTGTCTCATCCTTCAGGGCAAGTTGCTTCAGGCTGAGGGCCTCTGCCAGTCGTTGCGCCTCCTGTAGAGGAGTGCCACCCTCACCAAGACTAACCGGCTTCTTCACGGAGGGGAGGATCGGCTTATACCTCCAGAACTTTAGCTCCCCCGTAAATTTGACCGTCTTGAGGTATTCCTCATCCCAGATATATTCGAGAATGCCACCACACTTCTCGCATCTGTTCTTGCCCGAGTCACTCAGGAATACGTAGCCGCACTCGGTACAGACGAGGTTCACCCGAGGCTTCATCACCTCCATCTAAGTGCATCCACTCTTTAAGCGTTGAACCCAACTCTTTTATGGCGCCCACCGAAGTTGACGAGCAACATGACCAAGGCTCCCAAAATTGCTGAACTCCGCCCCGGGATGGAACATCTCAACTTCAAGGTCAAGGTCTCCAAGAAGAATGAGCTACGAAAGGTGAAGACCTTCACTGGTGTCGAGCATATGATACTCGATGGCGAGATAAGCGACGGGGAAGTCTCTATCTCATTTACCGCTTGGAATGAGAAGATTGAGTTTTTCAGGGATATCGTTCCGGGGGATATGGTCGAGCTCGATAACTGCTTCATAACAAGCTACAAAGGGATACTTCAGGTCAACATTGGCAGGGATAGCAACGTCGTAAAGGTGAGTGCGTAGATGGTGGAGGAAACCCTCGCGAAGATGAGGAAGGAGATCCGAAATTCCACACTGCCCTCCGGCACGCATGGCTACGAGCACATTGATAGGGTCTACAGCATGTGCTTGCACATTGGCAAGATCGAGGGAGCAGATATGAGAATACTCCTACCTGCAGCGCTTCTCCACGACTTGGCGAGGGAAGAGCAAAACCATGCTGAGGTAGGGGCGGAGAAGGCCAAACCCATTCTCCAGAGGTATGGTTACTCACCCGATGATATCGAGAAAATCACCAACGCCATCTCGACGCATAGCTTCTCCGGAAACAAGTCCCCCGAAACTCTCGAAGGAGAAATACTCTCTGATGCCGATAAGCTCGACGCACTCGGAGCACTTGGCGTATATAGAACAGCGGTCTACAGCGGTGAGAACGCGAGGCCCATTGACGAATTCGTCGCACACTTCTACGAAAAACTGCTCAAGCTCGAGGGACTCGTATTCACGGCGGAAGCGAAACGGATCGCGAGGGACCGAACGGAGTACTTGTGCGAATTTATCAACCGTTTGGGGCAAGAGCTCAAACAGGAATTCTGATGCCCATTCATGCAGTAATCGCTATTTTAATCACATGTTTTAGGGCTAAATGGGTTAGGGTAAATGAACTAAAAGTATGCTGTTAATGACTAGAAATCAAATCTTTTATGTTCTATGGTGAGTCATCGTCTTCCTCGCCCTTTCCTGCCTTCCCCTTCGGGTTCGGTGGGGTAGCGGGGTCTATAGAGATGTAGACGATGTTGTTGCCTCGCACGAAAACATCACCATAATTGGCAACTAGGCCATTCTGATCATACTCTTTGGCGCCCTTGAGCATGATGTTCATATATCCGTCGACTCGGGTCATCTTCCCCCAGTACTCCCCGTGACCCTTGAGATTTATTGTAACGTTACTCCCGACGCTCTTTATGAGTACGTTAAGTGGCTTCTTACTCGGCTCCATTCGTTCTACATCCTTGGAGATTCATAGATAGACCCAGGGAGAGATTATAAAAACCTTCTGAACAAACCAAAACGTACGCGATTTTCAGGTGAATCCCACCTATAATTAAACCCGAGTGTACGCTATCCAGTCGTTTATACCCGCATCTCCTACGATTTCAACCCTGCTGAATTCCTTCCCCTCCAACAGCCCGACCAAGTATTTCTTTTCAAACACCGCTTTCAGCGCTGTTATGAGCAGGGTAGCTTGAGCCCTTGATACCCTCTTCATCTCCGAGATTGCCAGCTCTTTGTTTGGTAGATTCTGTATAAGCGTGACAGCGTAGACCCCATGGAAAACCTTCTCCCGAAACGGTAGATGCTCGGAGTCGCCCTGCACCAGATGGTGGTTGGTCTTCAACTTCTCTTTTGCGACCGTGAGGAGACTAGCTGTTAGGTCGAAACCAACACAAGGAGAATCTATTCGCTTCAAGAACATACCAGTGCCGCACCCATTGTCGAGGAGCAAATCATCCATCCTCGGGAGAGTGAGTAGTACCGCGACATCGAATTTCCTCGACTGCTCCTCTTCGTACCTGAGATCATAGAGCCTTCCCCCCAGATCGTCGTAGTTCTCACGCACTTCCCGCTTGTCGAGGAGTTTCATTGATTAGAAGGAAGACAACGATGTTATTCATCTTTCTACTATAGTCAATTTGATTGGACACAAAATCTATCCAAGTATGAGTCTTGAATTACATAACTACATTATTATGGACATAATAAATATCCTTTTACTAGGAAAGGAGCCTGGAAACGGCCTCGTTGAGGATCGAGGCCCACCACAATGTTTTACGCCTTAAAAGAATGAAGTCTCAACATTATGGACACGATTTACGGCCTCCAGCTCCCTTCTACTCGACGAATCGGAGTCGGAATATTCAATATTCGTCGACGGAGAACCTCGAAAAACGCGCTGTTCCTAAAAACTGATTCAAATATACCAAAATATAGGTGTTGTTGTTATTAGCTTCCCCTCCCTACTTTGCACATACGCGCTGAGACAACACCCAATCTATATATTCGCCAAACAAACCCTAACACCCCATGCCACAGGACACACGACACAGGAGTAGAAAAGTATACGATGGAGACGAACGCCTAAGCCAACGCGCACTACTAAAGGGCACTGGTTTAACAGATGCAGACATAGGCAAACCACTCATCGCCATCGCCAACTCCTGGAACGAGATCAACCCCGGTCACATCCACCTAAACCATCTCGCAAAATATGTCAAACACGGTGTAAGCCAGGCCGGAGGTGTCCCAATAGAGTTCAACACCATAGCCGTCTGCGACGGCATAGTTATGGGTCATGATGGCATGAAGATGAGCCTCCCGAGCAGGGAGATAGTGGCCGATAGCCTCGAGATTATGGTTGAGTCCCACGGCTTCGACGCCATGGTCTGCATGACGAGCTGTGACAAGATCGACCCAGGCATGCTAATGGCTGCCGCGAGGATCGACATTCCCACCATCTTCGTCCTTGGAGGCCCGATGGAGCCTGGGTGCCCAACATGGGGTAAGTACAAGGGCAAGACTATAACTGTTCAGGATATGTTCGAGGTAACCGCCCTCGTCAAGGCGGGTAAGATGAGCCAGGAGGAGGCAGTTTACCTCGAGAATACCTGTTGCCAGAGCCCAGGCGCATGCGGAGGGATGTTCACAGCCATGACCATGCAATGCCTCACTGAGGCCATAGGTATGACCCTACCTTACATGGCAACAGCAGAGAGTACAGGCATGGAGCGTGCGAGACTAGCAGTAGAGGCTGGCAGCCGCGTCATGACACTCCTAGATAAGGGTATAATTCCCAGCAAGATCATGACCGAGGCAGCCCTCAGAAACGCTATCACAGTCGATATGGCCCTAGGAGGATCAACAAACACCGTCCTCCACCTCAAGGCCATAGCCAATGAGCTAGGCTACGATCTATCCCTCACACTCTTCGACGAGATAAGCAAGAAGACGCCCCACCTCTGCAACATGTCTCCTGCCGGACCATACAAGATCAAGGACCTCCACAGGGCAGGTGGCATACCCGCCGTCATGACCAGACTCAAGGAGAACCTCAACCTCAACGTGATGACCGCGACCGGCGAGAAGCTCAAGGAGAATCTCAAGGACGTCAAGGTCTACGACGAGGAGGTAATACGCCCTATCGAGAATCCCATTCACAAGGAAGGCGGAATAGCCATCCTTTATGGCAACCTCGCACCAAACGGTGCTGTCGCCAAGATGGCAGCTATAAGCCCTAAGATGTGGACATTTAAGGGCACAGCAAGGGTCTTCGAACAGGAAGAGCCAGCTGTCAAGGCTATCTATGGAGGCGAGATAAAACCAGGCGACGTGCTAATCATTCGCTACGAGGGCCCCAAAGGCGGACCCGGGATGAGGGAGATGCTTGTTGGTACGAGCGCAATCATTGGGATGGGGTTAGGTGAAGAGGTCGCACTCATAACCGATGGGAGGTTCTCAGGTGCCTCACGCGGACCCTGCATAGGACATGTCTCACCCGAGGCAGCTGCGGGCGGTCCAATCGCTCTCATCGAGGATGGGGACAAGATAACAATAGACATCCCCAACAGGAAACTCGAACTAGGCGTCTCCGAGAAGGAGCTAGCCAAGCGAAAGGCGAGGTGGAGTCCACCAAAACCAAAGGTGAAAAAGGGCTACTTAGTGAGGTACGCCTCATTAGTAACCTCCGCCGACAACGGGGCAATATTAAAAGTATAGAGAGTTAAACGCCTTCATTCTCAATCTTCTTCGTCAACGTCGCTACGTCATACAGCGGCGTATTGACCTTTGGGTTGATAGGTCGTGCGAACTTTTTCTCCGTTGCAGCCCTGTGTAGGGCGTTCATCGTGCAGAATGGAACGATTTTTCCATCAGGAGTGGCGTAGTGGACGACACATCTCTGAACTCTCTCGATGTCGAAGTTGTAGGGGTCCATGAAGTGCATGGAGCCAATCATCAACATGTTGTGGTGGAGCTTACTGAGACTCTGATAACTCCCATCTGTGAGGACAGGTAGCAGATACTTGCGGAATGTACCAAGTTTAACGTTCTTCATGACGCCAGCAACAGCAGAAGCAGTTGCTCTAGTCTTATTCCCTGACTCGAACTGCTCGTTAGCATCCTTGACGGATTCTATCAGTCCCTCGACATTGAGATAGTGGGTGATTGGCTCTACTTTGTCCCCCTCCATGACTAAGTAGGTAGCCATTCCGCAATGGGGATGAGTGCTGAAATCGATGTACTCCTTCCCTTTGAGGTGACCAATGAACTGGGTGAACGCAACTGCGGTTGGGATAGGGAACCAGTCACTCTCCTTCACGAGTCCGTTAGTTTGTTCGTTGGCGAGTCTCATTAAGTCGGGGATGGTTATACGCATCTGCTCTCTATCTTTCTTGTTTATTCGCCCAGTTATTGCGACTGGTTGGAAGTTCACGCATCTGACAACGTCGCGGTTTTCTATTGCGAACCTTATGATGTCACCGACCTGGTCTGTGTTTACTCCGCCGACAAGCACAGGGACAAGGACGACGCTGTGGAAGCCCGCCTCCCTGAGGTTGCTAAGAGCCCTCTTCTTGATCGTGAGTAAGTCGAAACCTCTCGCCACCTTGTAGGGCTCTGGGGTGACACCGTCAAACTGCAGATAGACCGTGCTAGCCCCCGCATTCTTTAGGGTCTTACAATACTCGACGCTTTCAGCCATCCTGATGCCGTTCGAATTGATCTCGATGTGGTGAAAACCCATGTCCTTTGCCATCTTTATCAGCTCTGGGAGGTCCTCACGGACAGTCGGCTCACCCCCGCTGAACTGCAGTCCCGGTGGCGGGATCGGCCTGTTCGACCTAAGGTTCTCCATGATGCCCCGTATCTCATCCTTCGTTGGCTCATAGAGGTAACCCGCCGCCCCCGCATGGGCGAAGCATATTGGGCAACGTAGGTTACACCTGTTTGTGATGTCGATTATCGCCAACACGGTGTGTGACTTGTGCTCAGGACAGATACCGCAGTCGTAGGGGCAGCCCTTCTCAGTCTTTGTCCTGGGGTTGTCCAGCTTATTTCCGTTAGCCGCGAACTCTGCCGCCCTGATGTACTGCTTATAGTCTCCCCAATAGAGGTCAGACCACTCGCCGTGCTCGGGACATGTCTTCCTAATATAGACCTTTCCCCCCTCCTCGTAGATCTCCGCGGGTAGAACCTTCATACACTCGGGGCAGAGACTCTCAGTGTCTTTTATTTTATTCATAAATTATGCCCGCTTTACTTTGTTAGCCATGAAAACCATAACTTATCTTAAGAACGTATTCGTATTATTCACCTTCTAAGTAGTAGTTATTCCCACCGATAGAGGTAAATAAAACCCCGATTCTCTGTCTTCGATCGGCATGTCGAGGACACCAGTTAGCGTGAAGGCGGAGAGGGCGCTGAGGGACGTTGGCCTAACCGAGTATGAGACCATGGCATACCTCTCCCTCGTGAAAGCCGGCGAACTCACCGCCAACGACGTGAGCTCCTCGACCACAATCCCCTACTCCAAGGTCTACACCGTATTGGATACGCTCGAGAAAAAGGGCTGGGTAGAGGTGAAGGGAGGTCGCCCTAGGATGTACTATCCGAAATCACCAGTCGAGGCACTCAGATCTGAGAAGACGAGGCAGGAAGACAGATTCGAGAAGAACAGGGAGATGGTCGTATCGGAGCTCCAAGCTGTCTATGAGCACAGGGAGATCAAGGAGAAGCCCGAGATCTGGATAATACGGGGCGAAGACAACATCATCTCACGGATTAGCGAGACCATAATTGGCGCGAAAAAGGAACTTATGGTGGCACTCCCAGTACTCCCTCTGCCATTAATCATGAAAGTGATCCCGACATTCCAAACTCAAATGGACCGAAAGCTACAGATTCAACTACTGATCACTAGGGAAGCTGAGAAAGCTCTCCCCGATATACTCGTTCACCTGACCGAGGTAAGGACACGAGATGATATGTTCGGGGGAGGAATCGTAGCTGACGGGCACGAAACGCTGCTCTTCCTAAATCAAGGGATAGAGCGCGAGGAGAGCCTAGCGATCTGGTCAGACCACGTTGGTCTCAATATGATATCTAGAGGCTACTTCAAGCACCTGTGGGAGACATCTAGTCCCATGCGGAGGGACTAGAATAATGCATTTACTTTCTTCACAGTCGATTCGGACAAGCCTAGAGTCGTGAGCCCTAAACTATCAATGTAGAAAATATCCTCTGTTAAATCTTTCATTGAATCCAACCCCACTGAGTTAATGCCATCGATGGCTTCCTGCAAGGACTTTGGCTTACCCTGCCTTAACGTTGAGACCCCCAGTTGAATCATCCTGCTCTCGGAGCTCTCCGAATGTAACACGAAGAGACCTGTAGTCTTGTGTTTGACCTTCTTTAAGGTCAACTCTGATAGGTTCCTTTTCAGCGCTTCTAGCTCTCTGAGCTCAATCCTCAGAATCTTCTCCACATACTGATCCTGAGTACCAGCGAGTATAGCAAATACACCAGCGTCGCTCATAGAGTAGCCTGTGCTGAAGATAGAGTAGACTAAGCCATACTTTTCTCGTATTTCCTGGAACAGTTTTGAGCTTGCTCCTACCCCTAGGTAGGACGAGATTAAGTTTAGGGTGTCCCGTTGAGGGTCAGAATAGGCTAAACCCTTAGATGTCAGGGCGATTTGAACCTGACTTGTTTGACGTTGGATGTGTTGTTTAACCGGTTTGAATAAGGGCTTATCGCGGGTCTCTACGCCATTATAACCTTTGTTTATGATGAGATTTTTTTCGATAATCGAAACGAGTTCCTCATGTTTCAAAGCGCCAGCACCTGTAACTATCATTCTGCCGGGCAAGTAGTGCCTCTCGAAATAGGTACGAATCGAGTCGCTGGTCAGATTGCTTAGAGACGTTTTCTCCCCAAGTATAGGGTGGGCTGCCTCATTCCCATTCCATGCTGACTCAAAGTAGAGATCATGTATGAGGTCCCCCGGATCATCGTCTCTATTATCGATCTCAGAAAGAACTACTGTCCTTTCCTTCTCGACGTCTTCCTGTTTAAGTAGAGGATTTTGAACTATATCGGATAGGACCTCCAAAGCGAGTTTGAGATCTTTTCCTAGTACCTTTGCATGGAAGCATGTCATGTCCCTGTCGGTGAATGCATTGAGGTAGCCGCCTCGTTCCTCTATCGCCCTCGATATCTCCTTAGCGCTCCTTTTCGAAGTACCCTTGAAGAGTAGATGTTCTAGAAAATGTGTGCACCCGTGATATTCTTCTATCTCGTCCCGGGAGCCTACATTGACCCAAATCCCAACTGATGCTGAACTGGATTCCTTGATTTCCTCTGTTACTATCATTAACCCATTTGAAAGACGGGACTCGACAATTTCTCTCATAGGTGTATCGCGATGTCTCTAAGACCCCACTTAATATATTCTTAACCCAAAAAATTATTCATGGACTTTTTTCTTGTCCCATCCTTTTCCAGCATTATTTAATCTACTGTTCGTTTCATGTTTTGGATGTTAAAAAGGTGGTTCAATTAATCGTTTTTTAACTCTAATCTATCAATTTGCGAGGGTAGTCGTGTATGCCTTATGAATAATATACATTCAACAATTGGGACAAGAATCCTAGCTATCGATCCCTTTTTCCTTCGAAGTTATTGTTTCAGCCATCCTAATCCCCTCTTCTGTAAGTTTGAAAGATAGATCCTGTTCGAGGAACCATCCCAGCAGCTTGAAAAGCTTCGACATAAACGAAGACGGCTTTACGATTATTACGAAAAGGGGTTTATTTGAGTGTGCCGCGTCGGGCCAAGAATAGACGGCCAGCTTCTCCCGATCTATTGCCAATTCTTTTCTTACCTCTTTGTAACCAGCTTGACCTCCCCGCTCGTAGAGGATTACTAATAGCTTAGCAGTCAGGTATAGATCCTCGATCTCAAGGATTGTGGATGGATTAATGTCAGCAAGTGCAGGTAAAGAAGAGTTCTTTTTAGCCATCAAGGTAGGGAGTCTTCCACCAACTAATAACCCTGTTTCAGTTAACCTCCAAAGATCGAAGGTGTAACGATTTTCATAGTCAGATGCTATGGGCTTTCCTCGCTCATCCATTTTCGATATCAATCCCGATTCCTGAAGGGATACTAGCCAGCCGTTAATTTCCTTCTTGTTGATAAATAGTCCTTGTTCCTCTAGCTTTTTTTCGATATCATGAGTCGTTATATGTGGGTATTCCTTATTCTGGTAAAACACTTGATAGATGCGTCGTGCGTTTCGACTATGTAGTGGTTTTAACACTCCTTCAAACAAGTTCTCTAAGGTATTCTTCGACTCTCCTTTTATTTCACCCAAATGGTATCAAAGCCCCTAAAACAATATTCAGAAAAAAAAAGAATATTAAACTTGCTATAATCACTGAAAAATGATAAAAAGAAACAGGTCATTTATTAGAGGAAAGTTTTGACAAAGTCCAAAGTCTACGTGACCAGACAGTTCTTCAAACCCGCAATAGACTTGTTAAAGAAAAGTAGTTCGGTAGAAATATTTGAAGGAGATGACGATCCAGTACCAAGAGAAGTTTTAATGAGAAAAGTTGGCGACATTGATGGACTTCTCTGCTTAATAACCGAAAAAATAGACAAGGAGGTATTTGACGCAGCTAAGAGGCTCAAAGTTGTCAGCAATTATGCTGTTGGCTTCAATAATATTGATGTAGATGAAGCATCGAAACGAGGTATCTATATTACAAACACTCCAGGGATACTCACAGAGACTACTGCTGACCTTGCATTTGCCCTTATGATGACGGTATCACGTAGAATTGTTGAAGGCGACAAGAACATAAGAGCCCGAAAATGGGTTCATGCTTGGGGTCCAAGAATGTTCATGGGGTCTGATATCCACGGAAAGACGTTGGGTATAGTTGGATTAGGCCGAATAGGTGTAGCCATGACGAGAAGGGCGAAAGGTTTCGATATGAATGTGGTATATTATGATCCCATCCGTCGAGTAGACCTAGAAAAAGAATACGGTATAGTCTACGCATCACTGAATGATCTACTGACACAGGCGGACTTTGTATCAATCCATGTACCCTTAACAAATAAGACACTACATCTCATCGGAAAAGAACAATTCAACCTGATGAAAAATACTGCCTACCTTATCAATACTTCTAGGGGACCTGTAATTGATGAAAAAACTCTCTACGAGGCATTAAATACGAGGAAGATCGCTGGAGCAGGAATAGATGTATTCGAGAAAGAACCCATAGATCCCAAAAGTCCCTTAATCGATCTCGATAACATTGTTATGACGCCTCATATAGCAAGCGCGAGTACTGACACACGAATGGCTATGGCAATTATGGCTGCCACGAATTTAATCGCGGTCCTCGAGGATAGAGAACCACCAAATGCAGTCAACCCAGAAATAAAGAAAAAACATTGAAATCAGAGGTATTGTTCAATCATTATGAGACATAAAAAAGAGTTTATCGTATTCTTTACAATTCTCCCCTTTGATAGCGCTCACCTAACATCTCAAGCATATCATTGACCATCGCGGGAAGATCATAGGTGGGCCTCCAACTCCACTCCTCACGAGCAGAAGAGTCATCGAGGCTGATAGGCCAGGAATCCGCAATCGCCTGTCGATAATCAGGTCGATACTCAACCTCAAAATCAGGTATGTGCCGCTTGATCTCGACTACCAACTGAGCAGGTGAGAAGCTCAAGGCGCCTAGATTAAAATCGGTGTGATGTATCAAGCGGGATAAATCTGCCTCGAGAAGCTCAACAATACCTCTAAGACAATCAGGCATATACATCATTGGTAGAGTCGAATCAGGCCTCAAAAAGCACGTATATTTCCTGTTCTTAATCACTTCGTAGAATATCTCAACGGCGTAGTCTGTTGTGCCACCACCAGGAGGGGAGACATTACTTATTATCCCTGGAAATCTAACACCACGAACATCAACCCCCCACTTCTGATAATAATAATTCCCCAGAAGCTCACCCGTAATCTTGGTTATCCCATAAATAGTTCTTGGCTTAGTGACTGTCTCCTGCGGAGTATTCTCCCGCGGGGTCTCCGGACCAAAAACTGCTATAGAACTCGGATTAAACACTCTCCGTAGTTTTCGATTCCTCGCTACCTCGAGGACATTATACAAACCATCTATATTCACATGCCATGCAACGTTAGGCCTCTGTTCACCAGAAGCAGACAGAAGGGCAGCTAGGTGAATTATCGAATCTATCTCATGCTGCACGACGATCTCATCGAGTTTCTTCATGTCGGTAACGTCGAGCAATTCGAAGGGTCCATCATCTTTCACCGGCTTTCTCAGATCGGATGCGATCACGTTCTCATTCCCGTAGATCTTCTTAAGCCTCGGGGTTAACTCAGAGCCGATCTGACCGGAAGCACCAGTTACGAGAATCCTACGAATATCGCCACCCATCAGAAAACCCTCAGTAATCATCCCCAATTAAATCTAGATAACATCTTCTATGTACCAGAAAACGTAAAAGATTAGGATATAGAGTCAGAGTAGAGGCTCTATGAGAGATCCAACCAGATTCCTATCCGTGGAGTATCAAGAGTTAGTCGATAAAGCCTTGGACTGGAGAATGAAGACAATTCAAGGACCTAACGAACCCGTCGCCATTGTCGACGGCAGAGAGGTGTTGATACTCTGCAGCAATAACTACCTCGGGTTGACGACCCATCCAAAACTCAAGGAGGCCGCTATCCAAGCGACACACAAATACGGTGTTGGATCAGGGGCAGTGAGAGCGATCTCAGGCACCATGGATCTGCACATAGAACTCGAGAGAAGACTCGCTAATTTCAAGAGATCAGAGGCATCGCTCACCTACCCTACAGGATTTCAAGCTAACTCGGGACTTATCCCCCAGCTCGTTGGTGAGCAGGATCTGATCATCAGTGACGAGCTCAACCACGGCAGCATCATCGATGGAATCCGTCTTTCCAGAGGTGAGAGAGCGGTCTACAAACACAATGATATGAACGATCTAACCAGCGTCCTAAACGAAGCCGAAAAGCACGTTCCCAAATACAGACGGATTCTGATCATAACCGACGGTGTCTTCAGCATGGATGGAGATATTACACAACTTGATCAAATTGCTAAATTAGGCACTGAACACGGTGCTATGGTGTACGTCGATGATGCTCACGGCGAGGGCGTCTTAGGCGAAGGAGGCAGGGGAATCCTGAGTTATTTCCACCTTGACCATAAGAAAGTCAACGTCGAGATGGGGACCTTTAGCAAAGCCTATGGGACCGTAGGAGGCCACATCTCTGGCTCAGAAGATCTTGTAAAGTTCGCCTTGAACAAGAGCCGAACCTGGTTACTCAGCTCATCCCACCCTCCCCCTGTAGTGGCTTCAACTATAGCGGCAATCGACGTCCTCGAAAATGAACCGGAGCACGTCAAGAACTTATGGGAGAACACACGATACTTCAAGAAAGCCGTAGAGGATCTAGGTTTCAACACTGGTATGTCGCAGACACCGATTATTCCGATTATTGTTGGGGAAAGCCATATGGCAAAGATCCTTGCGGATAAACTCTATGAGAGGAGCATCTTCGTAGTCCCCATAGTCTTCCCCATGGTCTCGCGAGATAAAGCGAGAATAAGGGTCCAGATGAGTGCTAAGCTAAACAAAGAACAACTGGATGATGTGATATCAAAACTCGAGACGATAGGACGAGAACTTAAGATAATCGGGTAAACTTCATTTTTTATCTCAGATATTATAGACGTAAATTAATATTTATTTGAAATATTCGATTATCCGCTTGCTGCCCCTCAGCTTCAAGACCTCGGCACAATATTGTGGGGATAGAGCCTTGAACTCGTAACCCAACGAAGCTAAGACCTCCTGCGACCCATCTGCTAAAGCGGGGGCGACGAGGATGGCACGAACTTTCCTGTTTGAATCGAGGTTTATGACATCCATGTACTTCTTCAGTTGGAGCACTGCCTTCTTAGTTGCCTTGACCCTCTTTATCTCCACGACCGTCAGTACATTGTCTTTGTCCATGCCTAGCACGTCTATAAATCCGGGATCAACTGGTTTCTCGCTTGTAATCGGCCTGAAGCCCTCCTCGATCAGGGATGGCTGAGTCAAGATCGCCTTCTGCATGTCGCTCTCAGTTGCGTATAGGTTGAACTCACCAGAATCTTTCAGGTCAAGTATTGAAAGCAACTTCAAGTCGGTGAAAGTGATCTCCATGACCTCGTGATCCTTCTTCCGATAAACGCGTATGACAAGCTTTTCGTTCTGAAGTTTCGTCTGGAAAAGGCTGCCTGGGGGTTGCCAGTTTACCGGGGAACAGTCTTTGGGTCGGTGAATTAAGGCTGAGCCATCCGATTTGAATATAATCAGTCGTTCTCCTTGTCCGAGGCTTGAGCTGGCCCTCCCCTCGTACTTTACACTGCAATTTCCTGCTAGGATCACCAGTTTCTTGTGAGATATCCCTGACTTCACGGTGGATAGTGCGTCTTCGAGAGAGGGCGCCTCGAGGATGGTTTGCTTCATTGCCTTTTCCAAGGTTAATCCACGCTTGTCACTATCGTTGTCCAGGGGGAGTTCATCTTCAGGTCAGTGAGTTTCAGATCTTCAGTGGCTCTACTTAGCATGAAGGTGCCGTGGCCGGGGTATACCCGATCTGGGAATTCAGCGATCAATCGTTTTAGGCTTGCCTTCCATGCCGCGAGATCAAATCCCGGACCGTTGATGAACCCGAGCCGTCCTGTTGTAGAGGCGATGTCACCCGTGAAGATCGCCTTTTGCTCATCTTTCTCCGTCATGCTCACCGAGATACAACCGGGAGTATGCCCAGGTGTGTGAAGGATGTCGAGGCAAGCTTCCCCCACGTTTATGCGATCATTATTCTTAAGCACTCCATCTAGCTTCGGCGCTTTGAACTTAATTCCACTGGCCTTTGACATTTCCACGAGGACGCACTCATCAAGGTTTGTTATGGAGTTCGAATCATCTTGATGAGCGACCAGTTTACAGCCTGTAAGCTCCTGGAGTTCGTTTGCACCACCGATGTGGTCGAAGTGGCAGTGAGTCAAGATAGAGATCTTAATAGCCTTTGGATCGAAACTGTCTCCTTTCACATTCGCCAAGATCCTCTTTACGCCGAGATCGCCACCGGCATCGATGAGCACAGACTCTCCTCCGCAATCGATTAGGTAGACGTTGCAGTCTCCCGCTGCAGACAAACCATAGGCAGAGCCCCCAACGAGATAAACGGAATCGGTCAGCTTCATTGAAATCGAATAAAGGTCGTCAACGGAGGTTAAAAATCGTTGGCTAAGGGTGAAAAACGCCATGGACACGATTCTTGGCCAATGTCTCGCTTCGATTAACTGATCCACCTAGTTAGGCCACGTTCATCTTTCATCAAACTTGCATGTCGTAGAAAAAAGTATACGATGATCGGGCCTAGATCGGTGACACTTGCTTAGGCCTTATAAAATGTATACCTTCAAGATTAGAGCCATAAAATCTATCCAAGAGTGTATAAAAAAACGGATAGGAGATAATCTATTAGGTCTCAGGATTTATCTCTTTAAACTGAGAGACCAGTTTAGGGAGATAGACTGCATTAAATTCTTCCAGCTTTTCTGGGTGTGTAAGCTTAACATGAAATCTTACACCACCCGGACTTGCTGACTTCCTAGGACAATAAGGACAACTAAACTCTTGGACCTGAGTGCTCAAACGAACCCTCCGAATAAGAATAGTAATATATCTTATAATAATTTTTCTCAGCTTCCAGTATTCCTATACAAATTGGTAGAGAGCTTTAATAATCCAATTGATTGTAAACCACACCTGGTGGCCCCTCCAATGAGTGATAAAGAATCCAAAGTCATTTGGCTCACATGTCCAGACTGCGGTTCCAAGATAGGAATAATTCTCTCTGTCGGAAAGTCTACAAACGTAGCTAAACATGTAGAAGCGGAAAAAGAGGAAGAAACTGAGAGTTGGCCTCCCTCCAGTTTTGAAGAGAAGTTGAAAACTGCAGGCATTGATATAAGCCTTCTAAATATAGAGGATGGAGAGGAAGCAATTCTAGTGAGCCCAAAAAAGTTCCTTGGTGATTTATGGGGACCAATAAATGATACCATGCGCTCATTGGGAGGTTCTTGGATAAGAGAAGGTAGAGATAGTCGATGGGAAATTAGAAAAAAAACTGAGCAGTAATTCTTGTTAATTAAAGCATAGTTTTGTTTTTTAGATCACTTTTAACACTGTATAAGCTAGAGTAAATAGAAGGAACTTTTCCTAAAAAATAATGTGATAAGCATTTATTCACATAAAATACAATCTACTTTCATGCAACAGGCAAATGCCGTCTATGACAACTCGACAATACTAGTTCCTTCGATTGGAGAGGCAGATAGTCTCTTACAAGACGGTTATGGGCATATTAGCGAGAAGAGGCGTTATATCTTAGAACCATATGAAGCCCTTTATTTAGTAGAGAAAGAACGTCTCACAATTATAGAAGAAAAAGAAAAACGAATTCTCTCATTTCAAGAGATCCTCAGTCGAGAGCTAATAGCAGATATTCTGTTATGGACTAGGTATATCATTTATAAGGACATTCGAGGTAGAGGTTTCGTAGCGAAATCAACATCGAAGAATAGAGTTTCTTTTAGGGTCTATGAACGTGGCGCTTATCCTAAGAAAGCCCCAAGCTATGAATTATATACTCTTGTCGAGGGAGTGTCGGAGAACCTAGGTCACATTGAAGAAATACTCGTCAGTGTGAAGAACTCAGGAAGGACGCTAAAACTTGCTGTGATAGATAGGAGGGGAGAACTCGTATATTATAGCCTGAATAAGCTTGGAACTGATAGACTAGGATTTGATGATCTCGAGTAAACGAGAACGCTTAACCTTAAGCTGATCCCCTGTTTTCATGTCCTTTATTGTTAAACAACCCTCTTCAAGTTCCTGCTTGCCGACTATCACAACTTTTCTGACACCCTTCTTATTCGCATATTCTAACTGTTTAGAGAAACTTCTACCTAGTAGGTCGATTATAGTGGAGATACCAACTGCCCTCAGTTCTTGGGCAACTTTAATTGCTTCACCTTTCACAACAGCTGAAATTGGAGCGACTAACACATCTACTCCAAGTTCAATGTCGTTGAAGCCCCCCTTCATTTCAATTAACGGGACGAGCCGATCGATGCCAAAGGATATCCCTGTGGCAGGTGTATTTTCACCTCCCAAAAGGTTGATGATACCATCATATCTGCCCCCTCCAGCTATACTTCCATAGTCCTCATAACCCTTAGCAAGAACCTCAAAAACCGGTCCTGTATAGTAGTCTAGACCTCTAGCGAGGCTGAGCTCAATATCGATATATTTATTGTAGTCAAATGACTTGGCGTACTCAACTAAATCTTTTAAAGCTTTCAATCCCTTCAGCCCCGCTTGAGAATCCATAAGTTTCTTTTCGGTCTCTACGAGAACATTGTTGGGTGTGCCAGTTAGTGATAGCGAATCTAAGAGCCACATTGCAGACTCCTCCTGTATAGACATTTTTATGAGTTCTTTGATAACCCCCTCCTTTCCTACTTTCAAAAGTTTATCTACAGCTCTGATTGCATCCAACACACGATCTTGTGGTATCCCAGCTTGCTTGATGAACGCTTCGAGTATTCGCCTATCATTGAGCTTAATCACAAAACCAGAAAATCCCATCTTCTTTAGACAATCCACTGCAACCGAAAGGACTTCTGCATCAGCTATAGAGTCACTCACTCCTACTGTGTCTGCGTCAGCCTGCCAGAACTCTCTGAAACGTTTCTCACTTGGATTCTCGTATCTCCAGACAGTACCCATCGCATATCTCTTGAATGGCATCTGAAGCTCGCGATGCACAGCCACCACACGTGCTAAGCTCGTTGTAAGATCAAACCTAAGCCCGAGTTCTCTGTCGGCTTTATCTTTAAAGTAATAAATCTGGTTAATTACGTCCTCTCCGCTCTTCAATTTGAGGAGTTCCCAACTCTCAAAAGCTGGAGTTCCTAAAGGTTCAAAGCCGTAGGATTCATAGACCTCGCGTATCTGGTCAAGCACCCAGTTCCTCTTGTACATCTCATCAGGAAGGAAATCACGGGTACCTCGTGGTGGCTGGTACATTTTGAACGAGCCTATATCGAGGTAATAACCTGAAAAAGGTTCCGTGTTTACCTATAGTTAATATACTTTTCCCGTATGCTTTTTATACGGTCTCAATCGCACGTATTCCGGTTTTTCTTGCTGTTATCCGTTAAAAAAAATAGTAATAAAAGTCTTCTCCCACTTTTTTTCAATATTAAATACCAAACTTGAATAGTTAATATTTATTCTAGTATGACAAATTAATAATTAAAAATCAATAAAAAAAAATTATTATTAAGAAAAAAAGATTTAGGATCCCGATTTACTCGAAGGTTCCACGCAGGAAGGGGTATAGATCTGCAATCTGTTCCTGCACCATTGTCTGATAGTACTGGTACAGGATGCTGACTGCTAATAAGGCACCCATTCCACTTCCAAACACTCCAAAGAAATCAGATATCGCCGCAAGTGCCCCCACAATAGCTCCACCAATTATAGTGATTGTTGGGATATACCTATTCAGTAAAGTCACTATAGGCTGCTTATTCCTCCTGAAACCAGGAACCTGCATGCCTGACTCTAGAAGCTGGTCTGCCATGTCCTCGGCTCCTAACCCGCCTATTTCAAGCCAGGTCATACTGAATATTATGCAGAAAAATATGACAATTAATGCATAGACCAAGGCTCGGATCGGGTCATTAAAAACCCCTTGGAGGTGGCCTGGTGAAGTAATATAGTAGACTAATCCGCTGTTCACAACGGGTTGGCCACTTGATGAATAGGTATAAGTTCCGAGCCAACTGAGCCAGTTATTATCGCTTGCAGGGTTCCATTTGCTCCAGACGAACTGACCAACCATTTGGAAGTTTGCGAAGAGAGCATATGCGAGTATTACTGGAATGTTTGATACATATAGAAGTTTAATGGGCATTCTGCCACGATAGCCTCTGTATTGACTATGGCTGATGGGCAACTCAACACGCATACCCTCCATGTATATAACGACGAGGAAAACAGCTATTGTTGTGAAGAACCCGATCATATCGGGAGCTCCATTTGAACGGAAGAACCAGCTATAAATAGGTAATTTAGTCCAGATCCCTTGGAAGAATGCAATTATAGCGCCATATGCCCTACCATCGTAGTTTATGAAACTGAAGCTCATCCACCAAATGTTCGCTGTGATACCCCCAACGATAAAGAGACTAATTCCGCTACCGATACCCCAACCCTTTTGCACCAGCTCGTCGAGCATCATTATTATCAGACCTGCAAAGAGAAGTTGTGCGAATATCAGAAGTGCCTTGGTTAAGGTAACTGAGCCATACTGGCCACTGACGATGTATAATGAAGCCTGAATTATGATCATGACTATTGAGAAGAATTTGCTCGCGGTCGTGAATAGTCCTCGGTCCTCTGCACTGCTTCTATCGAATGATATTATGTCTGAACCGGCGAGTAGCTGAATTATTAGTCCAGCGGTGACAATTGGGCCTATTCCGAGCTCCATGAGAGTTCCCTTCGCGGAGGCGAAGATGACCCTATATGCCGTGAAGGTGTCACCTGACGTTGTTAAGGGAATACCATAGAGAGGGATCTCTGACATTATGAAATAGATAAGTAGAGCCAGGAGTGTCCAGATGAGCCTATTTTGGAAGCTAACCTTCCTCTCCGGTGGCTTAACCTCCGGTATGACCCGGGAGATGGGTTTAAAGAGCTCGAGGAAGCGCAAAGCTATCACTCTACTATAGAGCCGCCGGCTTCCTCTAGTTTACTTTTAGCGTTCGCGGAGGCGGATTCAACTCGGACCTTTAATGCTATTGATATGCTTCCCCTTCCGAGAAGCTTGCCTATTCCAACCTCAGCTAGGTCAAGTTCCATTCCACTTTTCATAGCTTCTGTACCTAGGAGCTTCACCGCGAGGTCCTCTAGTTCCCCGATATTTATCGTCGCAGGTAGCGGTTTAAGTGATGAGGGTGGAACGAAGCCGATGCGTCTATATCTGTTTGGGTTAAATTTCACGGTTTGGATCCAGAAATGTTTATGGCCTCCGGCGAAGCCTTTTCCTCCTCGGCTACCGGACTTGCGGTGCTGGCCGACCTGGCCCCATCCGCAGTATCTCGATCCGCGGTATCTGCGTGTTCTTCTCAGATCGTGAGGCATATGTTTCACCTATTCTCCTTTAGCACATTCTCTTGATGAGCTCGTTTATGGCCTCTCCCCTGTAGCCTAGCTCACCATGGTCGTTATATGGACGCTTGACAGTCCTTTTGAAGCCCTTCTTTGGGGGGTGCATTCTGAAGAAGGGTTTAATACCTTTCAGATGGCTGAACTCAACTTCACCAGAGACGATTGCGTTTGCGAGTTTGTCGAGATTGTCATAGCCCAGCTCTTTGAGAGATTCTTCGGTTACTTTTTCATCACCTACTCTCTTACCCCTCTTTTCGAGGAGAATTTTAATGGTCTCCATGTCGGGTTCACCCCAAGTGATGTAGTCTTTAGCCTTTCTTAGCATTCCCGTATAGGAGGAACTCTCCCTGATAATAGTGGCGTAGTTGTTTCTTTCCATCCGTAGCATCGTGAGGGTAGCTTCGACGGTTTTTTGAGCGTCGACACCGCCCCTTATTCGAACGACAAAGAGCGTTTTAATCGCCATAATTACATAGTCCACTCCTGTGGGGTCATAATTTTGCTTGTTTGCTTCAATGCCTCGAATGTCGCAAATGCAAATGATGTAGTCGTTGTTGTAGTTCCTGTTGCCTTTGACCAACAGTCTTTGACGCCAGCTAGCTGGAGGACGACCTTCGCGGTGTCGCCGACGACTAGGCCGAGTCCCTGAGGCCCAGGTAATAATGTTAGAACTACGCTCCCCGCTTTACCACTTACGCGGAAGGGTAATGAATGGTTTTCGCCGCAGCCGCATTCCCAGCTTCCACAGCCTCTCTTAATTGGGTAGAGATTTAGTTTCGCCGTCCTTATTCCCTTCTCAATAGCATTTCGAACGCGCTTCGCCTTTCCCGTTCCCAAACCGATCAGACCGTTGCCATTGCCAACCGCAACAACTGCACGGAACCTAGAGTTCTCGCCAGCATCTGTCTGCTTCTGAACAAGCGCGATGTCTATTACCTCATCTTTTAGGTCTTGAACTAGAAAGTCTATGACTTCGACTTCCCTGATCTTGTACCCTTCACGGAATATATCCTGTAAGGAGGTAATCTGGCCCTCTTTGACCATTCTACCAAGCTGTGTACGGGGAACCCAATCCTCTAACGATGGGCCTTCCCTATCGTATTGTCTACTCATTTTGCCCAGTCCTTCTGGATCTTTTTCTTGGTCTCCTCGAAGTGCTCGGGGAGAGACTCGGGTCTAAGACCCTTCCTAAGATAGACCGAGAAGTATTTCTCGTATTCCTCAGGGTCGATGACACTTGCGTACTTTGCGATGTCTCCGCCGTTTATCCTTTCCGGGGAGGGAATGACGTCGCTATCGCATGGGATGTTTAACCCTGCGTCGATAGCACCCTTGACAACCGCGAAGACCTTCGAACCCTTCGTGGGCCTTTTAAGTCCGAGGTCAAGGTAAGCGGTTTCCACTCCCGCTTCTATAGCCTTGTGACCAGCGATTAATCCTAGTAGGTATCCCGCTGGGATGCTCTTACCGCTCGCTTGCCAACCATATTTGCTGATCAGCTCGTTGGATGAGACCTGAGTTAACACTTTGTCACCAATTATCTCGGCTTTGATAACTTGAGCGAGTATGTTCTTGTTGGAAGCTCGTACTACGAACCTTGGTTGTTCAGATGTAGCTAGTATTCTCCTAGATTGATAGTCGGTTTTTTGCTCTCTTCTTCGTCTATATGCGAGTCTGTAGCGTGCGTTTTTAGCCAAAGCTGCGCCTCCTTAGTTTCTGTTCATTTATGTGTCGATCGAGTTCTGCAAGGCTACGGAACTCTCCGCCCTTAGCCTTCATGTATAGACTGCGATATGTGTTCACAGTGATTACGCGCTGGTCACGGAGCTCCGTGAGTTTCCTCCTGAGTGCCCTTATGCGGTGCATCCAGCGGGTTTTTTCGGAGACTTCGGCATATAGTTTACCCTTCTTTGTACCCATGCCGATTCTTCTACCAGTACGTTTCTTCTGCGCCAAGACTCTAGCACGACCACGGCTGGTACCCCTTTCGGGGAGCGCTTTTATGGCACCCTCTCGTATCAGCTT
>Ga0187878_1000127_pt1 | contig 90198 bp, 88 predicted proteins | sample June2016WEW_17_1_FD_132979 | JGI IMG/M metagenome (GOLD analysis project Ga0187878, IMG submission 132979) | Peatland microbial communities from SPRUCE experiment site at the Marcell Experimental Forest, Minnesota, USA - June2016WEW_17_150 | ecosystem: Environmental > Terrestrial > Soil >... | reverse complement strand
GTAGGGCGGGTCGGTGAAGACCATGTCCGCGCGCCGGCCGGCGAGTGCGCGCTCCACGTCCTCGGGCTTGGTCGCGTCGCCGACCAGGAGCCGATGCTCGCCGAGGCCCCAGAGCTCACCTGGTTTGGTCCGAGGAGCACGGGTCGTTTCCTCTAGAGCTTCATCGAGATCGAAGCTCTCGGGACGTTCTTGCATCTCTCGGGTCTCCAGGCTCCGCAGCAGGTCGCGGACCTCGTCCTCACCGAAACCCGAGAGGGAGAGATCGACCTCGGGGCTCGACTGCAAGTCCGCCAGAAGACGAGCCAGGAGCTGCTCGTCCCATGTGCCTGAGATCTTGTTGAGCGCGAGGTTCAGAAGCCGGCTTTGATCGACGGTCAGATCGAGCCAGGTCACAGGAACGGTGATGAGTCCAAGGCGCCGGGCGGCCACGAGGCGCTGGTGGCCACCAATGACGGTCCGGTCTTCCCGTCGGGCGAGGACCGGCTGGACGAAGCCAAACTGGCGAAGACTCCGCTCCAGCGCTTCGAGTTCCTCGTCGCTAATGCGCCGTGGGTTGGCCGGGTCCGGGCGGAGCTGGTCGATGGCGACCTGCTCGACGGTGAGGGGGCGGAGGGACGTGCCGGTCATGCTGATCTGACCCGCGCGGCCGCGACCCACTCGTCTCGACCTTCGATCGGAATGCTGTAGGTTGTTAACGCGTGTCTAACACCTGTCGGGCGCGCCACCTCTTCGGTCATCGTGAGGTCCACGGTAGATGCCACAGAAGCCGTTCCCGGATAGCTCGCCCTTTGCGGCCTCGCCCGATCGATACGAGGCCATGAGCTACCGCCGCTCGGGCCGCAGCGGGCTCATGCTGCCGGTGCTCTCGCTCGGCTTCTGGCACAACTTCGGCGGCGCGTCGCCGAGCGGCATGCAGCGGGCGATCGCCCGTCGTGCGTTCGACCTCGGCATCACCCACTTCGACCTGGCCAACAACTACGGCCCGCCCAACGGCGCGGCCGAGGAGAACGCCGGCCGCATCCTGCGCGACGACTTCGGGTCCTACCGGGACGAGCTCGTCATCTCGACCAAGGCCGGCTGGGGCATGTGGCCGGGACCGTACGGAGACCTGGGCTCGCGCAAGTACCTGCTGGCCAGCCTGGACCAGAGCCTCAAGCGGCTCGGGCTCGATTACGTCGACATCTTCTACTCGCACCGCCTCGACCCCGACACCCCGCTCGAGGAAACGCTGGGCGCGCTGGACACGGCCGTCCGCCAGGGCAAGGCACTGTACGCCGGCATCTCGTCGTACCCACCCGCGGAGACGCGCCGGGCCGCGGCGATCCTGCGCGGCCTGGGCACGCCGCTGCTCATCCACCAGCCTTCCTACTCGCTTCTGGATCGCTGGATCGAGGACGGCCTCCTCGACGTGCTCGGCGAGGAGCAGGTCGGCTGCATCGTGTTCTCGCCCCTATCGCAGGGCCAGCTCACGAACCGCTACCTCAACGGCGTGCCGGCCGGGTCGAGGGCGACCCACTCCCCGAGCCTCTCCGTCGATGAAATCGAGGCGAACCTGCCGCGAATTCGGGCGCTCGACGCGATCGCCACTCGTCGAGGCCAGAGCCTGGCCCAGATGGCCCTCGCCTGGGTGCTGCGCGACCCGCGCGTGACCTCCGCGATCGTCGGCGCTAGCTCGGTGGAGCAGCTCGAGGACAACGTCCGGGCGCTGCAGAGAATCGACTTCGAGCCGGGCGAGCTGGCGGAGATCGACCGCTGCGTGGCCCCGGACCGGGCAGGCGAGGGAGCGGCAGGCGGCTGATCCGAGCCGGACCCGCGCGTCCCCTCTACGGTCGCTTCGCCTCGCGCAACGCCAGCAGGATCGCCTCGACCGAGCGCAGCGCGTCCGCCTCGCCGGTCGACCAGCACGAGACCGAGATCCTCATCGCGCCGAGGCCGTGCCAGACCGTCCCGCCGGCCCAGATCGTCCCGTCGGCCTGGACCCGGCGCACGATCTCGTCCGTCAGGGCGTCGTCGCCGCCGAAGCGGACGAGAACCTGGTTGAGCACGACGTCGTTCAGGATGTGAACGGCCGGATCGGTCGCCAGCCGCTCGGCCATCAGCGCCGCCACCGCGCAGCCCCGCTCGATCATGTCCCCCAGGCCGCGCCGGCCCAGCGACCGAAGCGCCGCGTAGACCGGGAAGCCGCGCGCACGCCGCGACATCTCGGGCACGTACTCGAAGGGGTCGCGGTCGGCGGGAGACGCCGGCAGGTAGGCAGCCGCGATGCTCATCGCCGCCCGAATGGCCGCATCGTTGCGGATGAACGCGAGACCGGTGTCGTAGGGCGTGTTGAGCCACTTGTGTGCGTCGGTGGCGGCCGAATCGACCTCGGACAGGCCGGCGGCCAGCGGCCGCAGGCGCGGCGAGGCCCCCGCCCACAGCCCGAACGCCCCGTCGACGTGGAGCCAGGCGTTGGGCAGCTCGCGGACGAGTGGCACGATCCCCTCGAGCGGGTCGAAGGCGCCGCTGTTCACGTTGCCGAGCTGGGCAAGGACGATGACCGGCCCTTCTGCGGCGCTCAGCGCCCGGCGGAGCGCGTCGAGACGCATCCGGCCCTGGTCGTCCACCGCGACGCGCCGCCCGGTCCGCTGCCCCAGGCCGACCAGCCGCAGCGCCTTGAGCATGCTCGGGTGGACTTCCTCGCCCGCGATCACGGTGACCCGAGGCGCTCCCTGGAGGCCGTCGGCCTCCACGTCCCAACCGGCCCGTCGCAACACCTCGTGGCGGGCGGCGGCCATGCAGGTCAGGTTGGCGGTCGTGGCCCCGGTCGTGAAGCCGACGCTCGTCCCCGGAGCGAGACCCAGCAGATCCACGAGCCACGCGCCGGCGGTCACCTCGGCCGCAGCGGCCGCGGGCGTCGGGATGTGCATGCCGGCGTTCTGGTCCCAGGCGCTCGCCAGCCAGTCGGCGGCGAGAGCGGCCGGCAGCGTGCCTCCGATCACGAAGCCGAAGTAGCGCGGCCCGTTCATCGCCGTGAGCCCGGGATCGGCCGCGGTGGACAGCTCGTCGATCACCTTCTCGGGATCCTCGCCCTCCTCCGGCAGCGGCCGCCCGAACGACGCGCGGACCTGTTCGACGAGCGCGGGCTCGGCGCCGACACGCCGCTCCGGGAGACCCTCGAGATAGCGGAGTGCCAGCTCGGCCGCGCGCTCAAGGGGCTTGCGGTATGTGGCGAACGGTTCTGCCGGGAGGCCCGCGTTCGTGGAGCCGGCGGTGGGCGCCGGCACGGAGACATTCTCGGTGCGCGGATCGGTGGTGGCATCCATGAGCCCGTTCTCGACAGCAGGTTGAAGGCGAAGCCTACCGCCGCCCGGTCTTCCGGGCCATCGCCGTCCCGTATGTCGACCGTTCGGGCGCGGGCGGCAGGTCGAACGAAGGGCCTACCTCGCTCAAACGTGTATGCTTAGCATCTTCGTGAACGAATGGGCGCTCCGGTCGGCGTCCCGGTAACGCACCGTCCGATCTCGATCCACTCACTTGCCCTGACCGGTCCCGCTGGAGAAACGCGGGTGGGCCGCCAGGAGCATTGTTCTCATGTCTTCGTATCAGCTCGGCCTCGTGCCCGAACGCCCCCGGCCGGGCCTGCCCGCGCCGACGCCCACTGGGCCGCAGTCGTCCCAGGCGCCTTCCGCGTTCGACCGGCTCGGGCTGACGCCGGACCTTCTGAGCACGGTGGCCTCCCAGGGCTACACCGAGCCGACGCCGGTCCAGGCTCAATCGATCCCGATCGTGCTCGCCGGCCGCGACCTGCTCGCCAGCGCCCAGACGGGCACGGGCAAGACGGCCGCCTTCGTCCTCCCGATCCTCCAGCTCCTCAATGCCAGCCGGCCCGCACCGCGCCCCATGTCGCCCGGCCAGCTTCGGCCGCGTGGCTCCACGGGCTTGCCAATCCGCTGCCTGGTGCTCACGCCCACGCGCGAGCTGGCGCTCCAGATCGAGGAGAGCGTCCGGACCTACGGCGCCGGGCGGCCGATCCGCTCGACGACCATCTACGGCGGCGTGGGCTTCCAGCCCCAGGTCAACGCGCTGCGCGGCGGCCCGGAGATCGTCGTCGCCACACCCGGCCGCCTGCTCGACCACTCGGGCCAGGGCACGATCGACCTCGGTTCGGTCGAGATCCTCGTACTCGACGAGGCCGACCGGATGCTCGACATGGGCTTCATCCGCGACATCCGCCGGATCCTCGCCCTGCTGCCGGCACGCCGCCAGAACCTGCTCTTCTCGGCCACCTTCTCGGACGAGATCCGCGAGCTTGCGGGCGGCCTGCTCCACCAGCCGGCCCAGGTCCAGATCGCGCGCCGCAACGCAGCCATCGAGCTGGTTCGCCAGGTCGTCTACCCCGTCGATCGCGAACGCAAGCGCGAACTGCTGAGCCACCTGATCAGCAGCGGCCGGATCGACCGCGCGCTCGTCTTCGCCCGTACCAAGCACGGCGCCAACCGCCTGGCGGAGCAGCTCGGCCACGACGGCATCCTCGCCGCCGCGATCCACGGCAACAAGAGCCAGAGCCAGCGAGTCCGCGCACTCGAGGACTTCAAGGCGGGACGGGTCGCCATCCTGGTGGCCACCGAGGTCGCGTCACGCGGCCTCGACATCGACGGCCTGCCCCACGTCGTCAACTTCGAGCTGCCGACGGTCGCCCAGGACTACGTCCATCGCATCGGCCGCACGGGTCGCGCCGGCATGGAGGGGGACGCCGTGTCGCTCGTGTGCATCGACGAGAACCTCCTCCTGGCCGACATCGAGACTTTGCTTCGCCAGCCGATCCGGCGCGAGGTCGTTCCCGGCTTCGAGGTCGACCGTTCGATCCGGCGGGAACCGATCCGCCAGCGCTCCGGTGGCGTTCGGTCGACCGGGGGCCGGCGCGCGCCAGCTCGTCCGGCCGCGCCCGGCGGTTATCGTCCGGCGGCACCCGGCGGGTTCCGCCGAGCCGCGGCACCGAGCGCTCCATCTATCGGGCACGTGCCGGCTCGTCGGCCGAACGGCGGCACCGGGTTCTCGACCCGGCACGGCTCTCCGTCCTGGCCGTCGCAGGGGCCGGCCTCCACGACCAGGCCGACCAACGGCGGCTATCGACCAACCGAGCGCGGAACGCCTCACGTCTCGCTGCCGGGCGAGCGCATCGCCCGGAACAGCGACCGTCCCGCCTGAGCATCCACAACCGAGAGGAATCCGCGCCCGTATTTCAGCGGCCGGAGGTCGGAGGTCCAAATCCTCTTGGGAGGAAGACGTGACCGGGACACTGGCGGTCGGCTCCCACACGATCAGCAGATCGCGACGATCCTAGTTCCAGCCGTGCGGCCAGGGACTAACATGACAGCCGGCTCGGGAGGCCCCGCCGTCACCCCGGCCCAGAGCGCCTCCCCGACGGGCCACAGAGCTGAGCATGGGAGCCTCCTTCCCCGAACCAGGCCTCGAAACGACGAGCGGTCCGTCGAGCGCGCCGGCCGGGCCCGAGGCGATCGCGGAGACATCCTCGCCGAGCCTGCCAGAGCTCTTCCGCGTCTTCTTCGAGATCGGGTTGACCTCGTTTGGGATGGCCATTCTGCAGAGTGTCCGATCGATCCCGGTCAAGCGGAGATGGCTGTCGCGGGCCGAGATCGACGAAGGACTCGGGCTCGTGCAGCTCTACCCCGGGGCGATGATGGTCGACCTAGTCGCCTACATCGGGTACCGGACCCGCCGCGTACGTGGGGCCCTTGTGGCGGCGGCCGGGTTCGTGGCCCCGTCCCTCGTCTTGATGCTGGGGCTCTCGTGGCTCTACACGGCCTATGGCGCGACGCCCGGGATGTCCAGCATGGTCGTCGGCCTCGATGCCATCGTGGTCGGCGTCGTTGCCAGCATCGCGCTCGACTTCGCCACGCAGCACTCCCGAGGTCCAATAGCGGCGCTCCTCGGGCTCACGGCCTTCGCCGTGGGCGCGGCTGGGGCGAACCTGCTGTGGGCCGTCGCCATCGGGCTCCTCGTGGGAGCCGTCGCACTGCGGCCGGGCGTCGCACCAAGCGCCCTCGCCGGGTCGCCCGATGCGACTTACTTCTCGCGATCGCGACTTGCGATGGCCTTCATTCCCGCCGCTCTTGTGCTCGCCGGGGTCGGCGTCGCGGTCTTCGCTGGCGGCACGGTGCGCGACCTCGTGTCGACCATGGCGACGATCGGCAGCCTGGCCTTCGGCAACGGGAACACGATCCTCCCCGTCCTCCAGCAGGACGTGGTGACCACCAACCACTGGCTCAGCCCCCAGGAGTTCGGGGTCGGCGTCGCGTTCGGGCAGGTGACGCCCGGTCCGATCCTCATCACCGCGGCCTTCGTCGGGTTCCGGGTGGGAGGCTTGCTCGGTGGAGTGCTTGCCGTCCTCGCCATCTTCTCGCCAAGCGTGGCGATGACCACCGTGGCAGCCGAGTTCTATCCATACCTGCGTCGCCACAGCTGGGTGAAGGGTGCGATCGCCGGGATCATGGCGGTGTTCGTCGGCCTGCTCGCAACGGTCGTGCTCTCGCTGGGGCGGCAGGTTCTTACGGTTCCGGCGGCGCTTGTGCTCGCCGGGGGCGCGTTCGTTGCGATCCGGGCCTTGAAGCTGAACTCCCTTGCCGTGTTCGGCGCCGGCCTCGTCGTGTGGGCGGCCTACCTCGCGCTGGGAGGACCGGCGTGAACACCAGCCCAATTCATCGCCGCGGCCCGAGATGACACAGGGTCGCTGCGATGGCGCCGTCTATCTGCGGGCTCGCCCGGTCAACGCGCCAACGTGCAGGCTCGCTCGTTATCTCGGCCTCAAGTCCTCTCGCCCCGACCATTCGTGACGGCTGAGTACTCAGCCGCCAGCGGCCATCCCCTCCGATAGCTCGGGGCCACCCGGGGACGCTCAGCCCTCGATTACGAGATCCCCGAGCAGCGAGCTCGCCTTCCGAGCGTCGCTCACAGCCAGCACTACGCCACCCTTTCCGTGGGTGATACCTGTGGAGAGGATCAGCTCGACATTGACGCCGGCAGTGGCGAGCTTGCGGGCGGCTTTACCAGCGCACCAGGCTCGTCCGCCAGGGCGACCCTGATCACCTCGACTTCCTTCGCCTCGATCCCTGCCGTACGCAGCGCGCCTCGAGCGCCTGCCTCGTCGCTGGTCAGAAAGCCAACCAGGCCGGCTCCCTCGCGCGTCAAGCCCGCGATCGCGGTGATGTTGACGCCGGCCGTGCCCATCGCCTCACCGAGCCGTGCGAGCTCGCCGGGCCGGTCCTCGGTTGCTACCACGAACGCCTTCATCAGGACATCCTTCCTCCGCCCGGGACACCGGACGAAGGATTGACCCGGCGACCGCGGGTAGGAGCCTCATCCTACGCCCGTGCCGGGCGCAGCGGAACCGGCAACGCCTTCCGGATCGTCAGCCGCAGGGTCTTGGGCTCGCTCCACAGCTCTAGCCAGGACCTCTGCGATCCAGCTGGGCACGACTATCCGAGCAGTGGGGCATGCCTGGGTCAAATCCTCTCGCCCCGACCACTTACGGTGAATCGAACTCAGCCGGCAGCACCGCCGCCAGCCCATGGCAGACCGCGTGCGCGCTGAGATAGACCGTCGCCTCCACATTCCCGGGACGTGGGCGCGGCGCAACAGCGCCGTCGCCAAAGCGGCCGCCGAAACCGGGTCAGCGGCCGAGGGATGGAGGCGGGGTCAGGGCTGGCAACCCGAGCTACGGCGTGGACCCGGGTGGGAGAATCTGGCTCGGCCACGGGGAGCTTTGACGCGCGGCTCAGACCTCTGCCGCCGACCCGAGGCTGTTCCGGAGGGTCCGCCGATGTCTCGCCCGACCGTCCTCGGATACGCGGCGAAAGCGGCTGGAAAGCCGCTCGAACCATTTACCTACGAGCCGCCTCCGCTTGGCGACCACGATGTCCGGGTGTCCGTCACCCACTGCGGCCTGTGCTACACGGACATCCACGGTATCGACGACTACTACGACATCTCCACCTTCCCATTCGTGCCGGGCCACGAGATTGTTGGCTTCGTGTCAGAGGCGGGGCCGGCGGCTGTCGAGGTCAAGGAAGGCGCCCGGGTCGGCATAGGCTGGCAGGGCCGGGCGTGCTGGCAGTGCGAGTACTGCCGGCAAGGAGACGAGCACCTCTGCGTCGCCCTCGACAAAGCGGCGACGTGGGATCCCTACGGCGGCTTCGCCTCGTCGGTGGCGGTGGACAGTCGGTTCGCGTACCCGTTGGCCGATGACATGCCGGCCGAGGTCGCAGCCGTGCTGATGTGCGCCGGCATTGCCGTCTACTCGCCGCTTCGACGGTTCGCGACCGACTCGTGCCGGGTCGGCATCGTCGGCGTGGGTGGCCTGGGCCATCTCGCGATCCAGTTCGCTCACGCCCTCGGCTGCGAGGTGACCGCCATCTCCTCGAGCCCGGACAAGGAGGGCGACGCGCTCGGCTTCGGCGCCGACCACTTCATCGTGGGGGATCGAGCGGGCCTGCGTAGCATCGAAGACCGACTCGACCTGCTGCTTTGCACAGTGCACGGCGAGACGACCAACTGGGAGAGGCTGATGCTTCCCCTCAGGCGGAATCGGGGGCGGCTGGTGCTGGTCGGCTTTCCGCAGATTTCGCTGGACCCGCAGGAGCTGGTGGTCCGTCAGATCTCTATCACGGGGTCGCTGCTCGGGAGTCGCACCACGATGCGAGAGATGCTGCAGTTCGCCCAGGCGCACGGCATCAAGCCCGCGATCGAGCTGCAGCCGATGTCGACGGTCAACGAGGCCATCCAGCGTCTGAAGGATAACCGGGTCCGCTATCGCGTCGTCCTCGTCAATGACGAACGCCGATCCGCGGTCTGAACCAGGCAACGCACTGGGCGATGGGCAGCGGCTTATCCCTCCGCACCCAGACGTCTCCTCTCGCCCCGACCACTTACGAGTATTCTGCTCAGCCGGCAGCACCTTCGCCAACCCGCTGCTCCACCGCGCGCTCGAGCGTATAGCTCGGAGACCCTCGCCGTCATCGAGGGGCCGGTAGGCCGGCGACCCGGCGACGCCGGCTACGGCTCGTATAGCTCGGCTGAGGTCAGCCCGTCAACGGAGCTGTTGACCCCGCCGGCGATGAGAACGCGGCCGTCTGCCAGAAGCGTCGCCGAGTGGCCCAGGCGCGCGGTGCTCATAGACCCTGTCGGGCTCAGCTTGCCGGTCGCCGGGTCGTACAGCTCGCATGAGGCGAGATAGGCGCCAATCTTCAGGTTGGTAGCGCCGGCTTCGACGCCTCCGGAGATGAGGACGCGGCCGTCTGCCAGCAAGGTCGCCGTGTAGAAACCGCGGTCCGCGCCAGTCGAGCCGGCCGCGCTGAACTTGCCGGTCTTCGGGTCGTACAGCTCGAGTGAGTAGACAGGCCCGTTGCCGTCGTTGCCCGCCGAGATGAGAACCCGTCCGTCGGTGAGCAGCGTGGCGTTGAAGGCGTAGTTGGCTACAAGCATCGAACCGGTCGGGCTGAACTTGCCGATCTTGGGGTCGTATGTCTCCGCTGAAGCGTCGGCTGCGTTACCTTCGTTGCCGCCGCCCGCCATCAGCACCCGGCCGTTGGCGAGCAGGGTGGCGGTGTGGTATTCGCGACCCACGGTCATCGAACCGGTCGGGCTGAACTTGCCCGTCTTGGGGTCGTACAGCTCGGCCGAAGCAAGCATCGCCGGCCCGGTCATGGTCTTGGGAATGGCCCCTCTCGCGGTGCCGGGATGGTAGGCCATCGCCATGACCGTCGACGACGAGCTCAGGGGAGCGCCAGAATCTCCGCCGGCGACCAGGACGCGGCCGTCGGAAAGTGTGGTCGCGGTCGGATCGTCGCGAGTGGTGCTCATGGAACCGGTGGGGCTGAACTTGCCGGTCTTCGGGTCGAATATCTCGGCCGAGGAGAGCAGATTCGTGCCGTCGTAGCCTCCGACGAGGAGGACGCGGCCGTCTTTGAGGAGGGCCACTCCTTCGCCGCCGCGCGATATGGTCATGGAGCCCGTCTGGCTGAACTTGCCGGTCTTTGGGTCATACAGCTCGGGTGACGTCGCTGCGAATCCGAGGATGAGCACCCGCCCATCGAGGAGCAGAGTGGCCGTGCCGCCGTCCGGCGCAATCATCGAGCCGGTCGCGGTGAACTTGCCTCCAGACGTGGAAGCGGCGGCAGTCGGCGTCGAGGTCTGACCCGGCGAGGCCGTGGCGGGCGCCGGCGAGCCGGTGTCCAGGCTGGTCGGGGCAGGTGTCGTCGTTGCGACAGGGGTCGCCCCGGCGCTGTCTCCCGGACCGGCGCCACCCGGGGCGCCTGGGCCGGACCTGGACAGCATCAGCGGCAGGCCGATGGCAGCGGTCGCGATGACCGCCACCAGGGCGAGCACGGCAACCAGCGCGAGCCGCGGGAACGCGTGCAGCGAACGGGTCGTGCCGGTTCGGTCTGGAAGGCCGGCCATCACCCGGCCGTGGAATTGCAGGCTGGGCTCGGGCCGCCGGTCCCCTCGAACCGCGTCACGGATTCTGTCTTCGATGTCCATTGCCGCTCTCCATTTCCGCTCGAAGCCGAGCGAGGGTTCGGTGCAAACGCGACTTGGCCGTCCCTACCGGGATGCCGAGCGCCTCCGCGACCTGGGGTAGTTCGAGGTCGTAGCCGAAGCGCAGAACCAGCAGGGCCTGGTCCTTCGCCTCGAGGCCGGCGATCAATCGCCGCGTCTCGTCGCGAGCCGCCAGCGAGTGTTGCGCGTCGGGTAGCGGCGGCGGCTCCTGCCCGTCGAGCGGCACGAGGTTGCCGTTGCGCCGGCGACGGTGATAGTCGATTGCCGACGTGACCGTCAGCCGCCTGAACCACCCGCCCCATAGGTCGGGGTCGCGGAGGGAAGGCAGCCGGCGCCAGGCCGTGACGAACGCCTCCTGCGCGGCGTCCTCGGCGTCTGGATGGCATCGCAGGATGGCCAGGCAGAGGCCGATGGCTTCGCGCGATTCGAGCTCGACCAGTTCGGCGAAGGCCTGGCGATCGCCGTCTCGGGCCGCGGTGACCAGGTCCGTGCGCTGGGTCATGGCATCTACTGTGACGCAACCTCGACCGCGAAACGTTCCACGGGTGTCAGCGGCCGGCCTTCAGGGCCGAGTCCGCCGCAGCTGCGCCAGGATGTCGGAGACGATCTCCGGCACGGGCCGGCCCACGGGGATGGCGGCACCGGGCTCGTCGGGCGCAAGTGGCTCGAGCGTCTCGAGCTGGCTGGAAAGCAGCGCGGGAGGCATGTAGTGGCCCCGCCGCCGCGCCACGCGATCCTCTATGGCAGCCGGCGGCGCGACGAGCTGGGCGAACCAGACGGACGGATGGCCGGCCCGCAACAGGTCGCGGTAGGTCCGCCGCAGAGCCGAGCAGGTGACGATCGCGCTCTCACCGGCCTGCTCGCGCTGGCCTATCCATGCGGCGATCGCCTCGAGCCAGGGCCATCGGTCCGCGTCGGTCAATGGGTGGCCCGAGCGCATCTTCTCGACGTTCGCCGGCGAGTGGAAGTCGTCCGCCTCCGCAGTGGTCCAGCGGAGCCGGTCCGCGAGGGCCGCCATGACCGTGGACTTCCCGGCGCCGGTCACGCCTATGACGACGATGGTCCCCGTCCGAGACGCCTTCGCCTGCGTGTCTTCTGCCATGCAGCGGAGTCTAGGGTAGGGTTGCGGTCATCGGTAGCGGCGGCGCAGCGGCGGCGCGTCCGATCGGATGGGTGGGCGGCAAGGCGGTCGATGGAACGCAAGTGGCTGATCCTGACGAGCGTGTCGCTCGGCTCGCTGATGGCGACGCTCGACGGCAGCATCGTCAACATCGCCCTGCCGGCCATGCAGGCCGACCTCCGCGTAGACCTGACGACGATCGAATGGGTCGTGGTGGCCTATTTGCTGGTGGTCGGCAGCCTGCTGTTGCCGGTCGGCCGGCTCGGCGAGGTCTTGACCTTCAAACGCGTCTACCTGGTCGGCTTCGCGGTCTTCACGCTGGCAAGCGTCTGCTGCGGCGCCTCTCCGAACGTGGCGGCGCTGGTCGTCTTCCGCGTCGCCCAAGCCGTGGGCGCGGCGATGATCATGGCCATGGGTCCCGCGATCGTGGCCCGGACCTTCTCGGCCAAGGAGCGTGGACGAGCGCTCGGCCTTAATGGGGTCAGCGTTTCGATCGGCCTGAGCCTGGGACCGATTCTCGGCGGGGTTCTCACCCAGGTCGCCACGTGGCGGGCCATCTTCCTCATAAACGCCCCGATCGGGCTGCTGGCGATCGCCTGGGCCGCCCGAGTTCTCCCTGTCGAGACGCCGGGCAAGGGCCAATCGTTCGACGCCCGGGGGGCCGCCCTGTCGGGAAGCGCGCTGTTCGCTCTTCTGCTGGCCCTCAGCGAAGGCCAGCAGTGGGGTTGGACCAGCCCGGCCGTCGTCGGCCTGCTGGCCGCATTCGTCGTCCTCGGCGCCGCCTTCGTACTGGCAGAGCGGCGCTCGATCCAGCCGATGATCGATCTGGCGCTGTTCAGGATCCGACCGTTCACGGCGGGCCTGGCGAGCGTGGTCGCGGCCTTCTCCGGCCTCTTCGCCGCGACCTTCCTGCTGCCGTTCCTGCTGCAGCAGGGGCGAGGCTTCTCGCCGATCGAGGCCGGCCTGCTGCTCACTCCGGTGCCGCTCACGATGGCCCTCGTGGCGCCGTTCAGCGGGGCGGCCTCCGATCGCTTCGGCCCACGGATTCTGGCAAGCGTCGGCATGGCGGTCATGGTCCTCGGCCTGCTGAGCCTCGCCCAGCTCCCGCTGGACTTCGCCCTGCCCGACCTCGTCTGGAGGCTGGCCCTGTTGGGCCTGGGTCAGGGTCTGTTCATGAGCCCGAACAGCAGCGCCGTTCTCGGGTCGGTGCCGCGAGGGCGAGTGGGCACAGCCTCGGGGACGCTGGCCCAGATGCGGGTCAACGGCCAGGCCCTGGGGATCGCCCTCAGCGCTGCGATCTATGCCGTGCGGCTGCCGGTGCACCTGACGGCCCTGGGAGAGAGCGTGCCGGCCGCATCGCGCTTTGGTGAGGCGCAGACCGGGGCGATCCACGACGCGTTCATGGTGGCGGCGCTGATCTGCTGCATCGGCATCGTCGCCAGCCTGGTCCGCGGGTCTCGCCAGCCGGCACCGGCGGCGCCGGCGGCGCCCACTCGGCCCTAGACTGAGGGCGACCATGAGCCTCTCGAGACTTCACGGCATCGATCCCGGCCGCATCGGCGTGTTCGCCGGTCCGCTCAACAGCCAACCGGCGTCGGTCCTGCGTGAGTTCGCGCGCGAGATGGAGCGGCTCGGCTACGGCACGCTCTGGTACGGCGAATCGCTCGCGCGAGAGGCGTTCGCTCAGGGCGGGATCTACCTGGCAGCGACCGATTGGCTGGTCATCGCCAGCGGCATTGCCAACATCTGGGCCCGTGACGCGGCGGCGATGGCCAACGGCGGCCGGACCCTCGCCGAAGCTTGGCCGGGCCGATTCATCCTGGGCGTCGGGGTCAGCCACGCGCCAACGGTGAAGATGCGCGGCCACGACTACGAGCGGCCCTTTTCGGTGATGCGCGAGTACCTCGAGGCGATGGGTGCGGCGCCCTGGCGGGGGCCTGCGGTCGACATGCCGCCGATCGTGCTGGCCGCCCTGGGCCCGAAGATGGTCGGCCTGGCCGGCGAGCGCACGGCCGGGGCATACCCGTACTTCAGCACGACGGCCCACGTTCGCGAGGTCAGGAGCATCCTCGGCCCCGAACCGTTCCTGGCGGCGGATCTACCCGTCGTCCTGGCCGGCGATCTGGTTTCCGCCCGGGCCATCGGCGATCGCCATCTCGCGTACTACATGGGGTCGGCGAACTACCGCAACAACTTGCTGCGGACCGGCTGGTCCGAAGCCGATCTCGAGAAGCCGGGCTCGGACGCGTTGTTCGAGGCCATCGTCGCCTGGGGCGACCTAGATCGCATCGCCGAGGGGGTGCGCGAGCGCTTCGAGGCAGGGGCGGACCAGGTCGTCCTGAACCTCGTCGCCGCCGATCCGGCCACTCCCCCGCTGGCCGAACTGCGCCGTCTCGCCCCGCTTGCGCAGGGCGCGTAGCGGAGCCGCCGCCTACCCGGTGTGCGCCGCGAGGAACCCCCAGCTGACCCGAGTGGCGTCGAACGTGCGGCTCGTCCGACCGAACAGGAAGGCGGGCAGCGCAATTCGGCTGCCGGGCCAGGTGTGGCCTGCGCCGGCGACGCGATAGAACACGACATCGGAGGACGGCGTGGGGCCGTGCCAGGTTCGGAGCGTCGTGTCGGGCGGGAGTGCCCTCACTTCCGGGCCGGCGAGCGCGCCGTTGGCGGCGACCCAGAACCTGGCCCACTCGTCTACGCCGACCGAGGGGCCTGCGGCGCGTCGAATCATCACCCGGCTCCGGAAGCCGCGACGGACCCCGCCCTCGTATGGAGCCACATCATCGGCGGTGCCGTGAACGCTCAGGATCGGGACCGGGCGGGCCGGGCGGCAGCCCGCGACGATCCCCGCTCCGGCGGTGCCGGCCACCTGCGCGATGCCGGCGATTCGATCTGCCAGTTCGCATGCCAGCCGGCCGGCCATTGCGGCGCCGTTCGACATGCCGACGACGTAGACTCGCCGGCGATCGATAGGCGCGCGGGCCGTCGCATCGTCGATGACGACAGCCAGGTAACCGACGTCGTCCGGCCGCCGTCCTTCGGGTGCCGCGTCACGGCCGTCGTTCCAGATCTCGCCGATGGCGCTCGGCAGCGCAAGCGCGAAGCCGGCCTCGTCGGCAAGCGCGCCGAACCCGGTCAGCTGATCGAAGCGTTCCGGATCGACGCCCCGACCATGGAGCTCCAGCAGGAGCGGCATCGACTCTGCGGCGACCGTCGGCACCTGGAGCAGGTATGGCCGGTCGATCCCGTCGTGGTTCAGCGCGATCGCGGCGCGACCGGCCGGTCGGTTCGTCGAGCTCATCCTTCGTCCGCCGCCATCGCGCTACCGAACTCACCCGCGGCCGGATCGAATCGGATCAGCATCTTCTTCGCCGCAGCCGAGCGGATCTCGTCGGGTGTGGGGTCGCGGTCCGAGGGCAGGCCAACCTGGAGACGGCCGGCGACCCTGGGGCCGTAGCGGCGGGCGAACTCGGCGAGGATCTCGGCCCGAGCGTCGAGCGACTCGATGACCGCCGGGACGGCCGCGTGGCGCGCGCCCCGGATGAGCAACGACACCTGCTGCCCCTGGCGCAGGTTCTTCCACCACCGCGAGCCGCTGAACGACAGGACGCTGCCGCCATCCCAGGCGAAGTAGCCGATCGGTATCGCGTACGTCCTCCCGCTCACCCGGCCGGTGTACTCCAGGAGCATCACCTGGCCGCTCAGCAGTCGGTGCATCGGCGACCGCAGGAGCCGGCGGATCACCGGGTTCATGAACCGGAAGAGGGCCGGAGCCGGGCGGCCAATGTCGCCCACCGGCGGCTGTCCGCCTGTGGTTTCGGTCCCGTGGGTCATCTCCGCACCAGCCGCTACTTGACCGTGACGGCGCCGTGGGCGATCAAGTCGGAGGCCTTCTCGGCAATCATGACCGTCGGGAAGAACGTGTTGGACGTCGTGAGGATGGGCATCACCGACGAGTCGATGACGCGGAGCCCCTGGATCTCGCGCACGCGCAGCTCCGTGTCGACGACGGACTGCGCGTCCGCGCCCATCCGGCACGTGCCCACCGGGTGGTACGAAGTCCGGCCGTAGTGCCGGGCGTAGGCCTCGCACTCGGCCTGGCTCTGGACCCTGGGGCCGGGCAGGTGCTCCGCCCGGATGAACGGCTTGAACGACGGCTGGGCCATGATCTCGCGGGATACCCGCAGGCCCTCCACCGAGGCCTTGATGTCGTCGGGCTCGGCCAGGTAGTTGGTGTCGATGACCGGTTTGGCCAGCGGGTCGGCGCTGCGGAGCGTCACCGAGCCGCGGCTCTTGGGCCGCAGGTAGTAGGAGTTCATCGTGCAGCCGTTGCCCGACGGGACCGGCGCGATGCCGGCCTCGACGCCGGCGCCGTTGAGGAAGTGGAACTGGAGATCGGGCGCGATGCCGGGGCGGCTGTGCCAGAACGCGCCGCCCTCCACGACGTTGGAGGTCACCGGGCCCTTGTGGAACAGCAGGTACTCGAAGCCGGCCCACAGCATCCAGTGCGGCTTGTTGTAGTGATCGAGGCTGAACGGGCCGCTCAGGTCGTAGATGACGTCGACGTCGTAATGGTCCTGGAGATTGCGCCCGACCCCGGCCCGGTCGGCCACGACGGAGATGCCGTTCTTGCGTAGCTCGTCGCCGGGCCCGATCCCCGACAGCATCAGCAGCTTGGGCGAGCCGATCGCGCCGGCGGAAACGATCACCTCGCGGTCGGCCGCGGCGTACTCGATCTTGCGCGACTCGCCCTTGACGTACTCGGCGCCGACGGCCCGGCCGTTCTCGACCCGGATCCTCGTCGCCAGGCAGCCGGTGCGGACCTCGAGGTTCGTGCGCTTGCGCGCCAGCTTCAGGTATTCGACCGTGCTCGATCGGCGGCCGCGGCGGGTGTTGGTCTGGTAGAACCCGCAGCCCTCCTGCACCGGGCCGTTGAAGTCGGGGTTGTACGGCATCCCGAGCTCCTGGCAGGCGCGGACGAAAGCCTTCGACAGGACGGTCGGGGTGATCAGGTCCGACACGCCGATCGGACCGCCGACGCCGTGGTACGGGCCCGAGAGGCGATCGTTGTCCTCGGCGCGCCGGAAGTACGGCAACACGTCCTTCCACGACCAGCCGGGGCAGTTGCCCACCGACGCCCAGTCGTCGTAGCTCGCCGGCTGGCCGCGCGTCAGGACCATCGCGTTGACCGAGCTGCCGCCACCCAGCACGTGCCCCTGAGCGTATGGAATCTCGCGGCCGTCGGCGTGCGGCTGCGGAGCGGTGTTGTAGGGCCAGACGAGCGGCCCGCCGGTCATCTTGTAGAACCCGACCGGCATGTGGATGTACGGGTTCGTGTCGCGCGGTCCGGCCTCGAGCAGCAGGACGCGGACGGCGGCGTCTTCCGACAACCGTGAGGCCAGCACGCAGCCCGCCGCTCCACCGCCGACCACCACGTAGTCGAACATCTGCCGTTCCTCCTGGTGCTCAGCTGGGGCTCTGCCGGGTCGCGTAGTCGGCGACCGGCAGGTATTGGCTCTGGTCGGCGAGCCGGCCGAGGTAAACGGCCAGCTCTCTCAGGTGGTAGTCGCCCCACATCACGGCCTCGCCGCTGGGGACGGACCGGCCCGCCGGCGTGGCGTCCCACCCGCGCGGGCGGCTGTAGAGGGAGTGGAGCAGCAGGCCCTCGTGGTCCTCGCGCTCGCTCAGGTAGGGCTCGTCGAGCAGCCGGGCGGCGATCGTCAGGCCGGCCGATCGGTAGCGTCCCGCCGAGGCGAGATCGCCGCGGGATTCGCAGAACCGGCCCAGCCGCAGCAGGCCCTGCGCGGCGATCGCGGCGGCCGAGCTGTCGACGGGCTCATGCGGGTTGAACGGATCTGCCGGCCGGTCCAGATACCCGGGCAGGTCGGCCAGGCCTGGCGCGCCCGTATCCCAGTACGGGATGCCGTCGGTCGGCGTCGTCTCGAGGTAGTAGTCGGCGACGGCGCGGGCCGCGTCCTCGAGCTCCGCCGTCAGCGCCTCGCGGCCGCCCTCGGCCGAGAGCGTCGCGTCGTCGATCAGCGGCAGGATCTCGAGGATCTCCGGGAACCCCAGGCAGGCCCAGGCGAGGCCGCGAGTCCAGGTGGTGAAGGGCGAGTAGCCCTGCTGGGTGCTGGCGCAGCGGTAGGTCCCGCTGGCGACGTTGAAGAGTGATTCGTGGGCCACGCGCCCGCGAACGTCGTAGATGTCGCGACCTCGACCGTACGACACGCTGTAGGCGGCGGTCGTCCGCGCGTGCGCGATGGCGCGCGAGGCGAGCGAAACGTGCCGGCCCTGCTCGGCCTGGAGCTCATGTCCCAGGAGGTGGGCGATGAAGAGCACGCGCACGGTTCGGATCGCGTCGACGAACAGCGAGTGCGCGCCGTTGAACGAGTAGATGTAGCCGGCGCCGCCGCCGAGGTCCGTCCAGCGCGCCGCCTGGACCGCGCCGCTGACCTTGAGGCACACCCGATACAGCTCCTGCTCGGCCGGCTCGACCGCCGTCCGGCCTTCGACTGCCAGGCGCAGCAGGTTGCCGAAGGTCGAGACGGTGTTGAAGGCGTGATCGTGGACGCCGGTGTCGGTCAGCCGGGCCACGATGTCGTCGAGCGAGCGGCGCCGCCCGAACTCCAGGAACCGCCGATCGCCCGTGGCGTCGAACTGGAGGATCGCGGAGCCGTACCAGAAACCGCGAGTCCAGTCGGTCCACTCCTGGCCCACGTATCGGCCGTCGCGAGTTAGGACCGGGGCTGCGGGGTCGTCGCCCCAGCGGTCCCCCAGGCGCGTCAGCTTGGCCGCGGAGGCGGCCCACAACCGGTCCAGCCGGGGACGCAGAGCGGCGGCGTCGATAGCCGGGTCAATCTTGATCATGCCGTCCTCCGTGGCGCCGCGATGCCCCGTGCCGCCGTCAATCCCGCCGTGCCTGGCCGGCCGTCAGGACCGAGCGCAGGGTCAGTGTCTTGGTCTGCATGAACTCCGCGAGGCTCGTCCCGAGGCCCTCGCGCACGTTTCCGCTGAGCTTGTAGCCGCCCCAGGCGACGGCGTCGGCCCGGTACAGGCCGGTGCCGTTGATGGAGATGTGACCCGTCTCCATCTGGAGCGCCACGCGCATGGCACGGCCGAGGTCGGCGCTGAAGACCGCCCCGCTGAGGCCGTATACCGACGCGTTCGCGATCTCCACGGCCTGGCTCTCGGATTCGAACGGGATGACGTCCAGGACCGGGCCGAAGATCTCGAGATCGTGCGACACGTCCGCCGCGGCTCCGGCATCGACGAGCACCGTCGGCCCGAAGAACGCCCCGTCGGGGCGCCCGCCGCCGCAGACCAGACGCGCGCCCTGGTCCACGGAGTGGGCAACCTGATCGGCCACGGTCGCGGCCGCGCTGCGGCTGATGAGCGGACCGAGGCCCGTCTCGGCGGCAAGCGGGTTGCCCAGGCGCAGCCCGCCGAACGAGCTCTTGAATCGCTCCACGAGCTCCTCGGCGGCGGCCGCCTCGACGATGATTCGCTTGTTGGCACAGCACACCTGGCCGTTGGACAGCGACCGGCCCCAGACCGCCTCCGCAACGACGCGATCCATGTCCGAGTCGGCGAAGACGATCATGGCGTCGTTGCCGCCGAGCTCCAGGGCCACCCGCTTGAGGGTCTTGGCCCCCGCCGTGGCGACGCTGATGCCCGCCTCGGTCGAGCCCGTCAGGCTGATCGCGGCCGGGATCGGGTGGGACGCCAGGGCATGCCCGAGCTCCTGGTCGCCGTTGAGGATCTGGACCACGTCACGCGGCACGCCCGCCTCCCAGAGCAGCTCCATCTCGCGGATGACCGTCAGGGGGGCCTGGCGGGACGGCTTGACGACCACGGTGTTGCCGGTCGCGATCGCGGGGGCCACCTTCCAGGCGTTGAGCTCCGAGGGGAAGTTGAAGGGCACGATGGCGGCGATCACTCCCAGCGGGTCGTGGTGGGTGATCTGGATGTCGCCCTCGCGGCCGGCCTCCGAGTCGAGGAAGCGGGCTCCCTCCTCCCAGGCGAGGATCCGCTCGCCGCAGCCCTGGAAGATGCGAATCGTGGTCTCGATCTCGCCCCGGGCCTGGTCGATCGGCTTGCCGTTCTCGCGGGTGAGCAGCGTTGCCAGCTCCTCGCGGTGGGCGCGCAGCAGGTCCGCGTACTTGCGCAGGTACGCCGACCGCTCGTGACGCGGCACCCTGGCCCAGGTCTTCTGGGCCGCCGCGGCCCGGTGCAGCATCTTCTCGAGGTCCGCGACCGTGTCCAGCGGGATCTGGGCGATCACCTCGTCGGTCGCGGGGTTCGTCACCTGGTATTCCCGCCGGGAGGCAGGGACGCTCGTGGTCATGTCATCACCTCGTTCGTTCGCTGGCGGTCGTGAGCTGGGCACCCAGACCGCGGGGCTCGGCCGGGCGGGTCATCGGGCAATCCAGGCCTGGAGCAGGTGCGTGGCGACCGCCACGAGCTGGCCATCCTGGTTCGTGATCCGGATGCTGGCGGTGGTCCGGCGCTTCGCCGGGTCGAAGCCCGTTACCTCATAGCGCACGACGATCGTGTCGCCGATGAACACCGGCTTGATGAACCGGATGCGGTCGTAGCCGGCGGAGACCACCTGCTGCGGCGTCCTCTCGGCGATCGCGGTCGATGCCGCCGAGGCATAGCCCACGAGCAGCGCTCCATGGGCGATCCGCCGGCCAAGCGAGTTGGCCCGCGCGAACGCCTCGTCGACGTGCTGCGGTGCGAAGTCGCCGCTGAGCTCGGCGAAAGCGAGGACGTCGCGCTCGGTGACATGCCGCTCGATTTCGACGGCCTGCCCGACGAGGGCCGCCAGCGGGTCGCCGGTGTCGAGGGCCGGTCCGCGCGCCTCTGCTGCTGACATCAGCCCTGCCTTTCTGCCGGGGCCTGGAAGAGCGATGGATCCATCGTCCGAAGCGGGTCCGCGACGGCCGGCCGGAAGTCCATGTGGGCGAGCACGTCGCGCTCGAGATCCAGGCCGGGGGCGATCTCGGTCAGGACCAGGCCGTTCTCGGCGAGCTCGAATACGGCCCGTTCGGTCACGTACATCACGCGCTGGCCGCGGGCTCGGGCCTGGGCCGCGCTGAAGGTCATGTGCTGGACGCGCGTCACGAGCTTGCGGTGCCGGCCCTCGCGCTCGATCACGATCCGGCCCCGGCCGACGCGGGTCGCCAGGCCGCCGGCGGTGAGGGTCCCGCAGAACACGACCCGGTGAGCGGACTGCGAGATGTTGATGAACCCGCCGGCGCCGAAGACCGTGTCGCCGACGCGCGAGGCATTGACGCTGCCGTCGCGGCCTATCTCGGCGAAGCCCAGGCAGGCGACGTCCAGGCCGCCGCCGTCGAAGAAGTCGAACTGCGACGGGGCGTCGATCACCGAGTCGGGATTCCAGACGGACCCGAAGATCACGCCCTGGGCCGGGACCCCGCCGCTCAGGCCTTGCTCCACGGTCAGGACGACGTCCTCCAAGCGGCCCTCCTCGAGAAGGACCGCGGGCACGCCGTCGGCCATGCCGACGCCGACGTTGACCACCGCTCCAGGAGCCACCTCCGCGGCGGCCCTCCGGGCGATCACCGTCCGCTCGTTCCCGGGCAGCGCGGGGATGGCCTCGACCGGCGCTCGGAGCTCGCCCGAGAGGCCGGGCTCGTACCGGCCGGCGATCGTCTGGCGCTGGCCCGCCGCGACGACCACGACGTCCACGAGATGCCCCGGCACCACGACGTCGCGGGCCTTGAGCGCGTGGCTCGCGGCGACGCGCTCGACCTGAGCGATGACGGTCCCGCCCGAGTTGTGGCAGGCCATCGCCAGGGCCAGGACGCTGAGCGAGGCGACCTCGTGCTCCATCGTCAGGTTGCCCCGCTGATCGCTCGTCGTCGCGCGAATGAAGGCGCAGTCGATGGGCACGGCCCGGTAGAGCAGCCACTCGCGGCCGTCGAGCTCGAGGACGCTCACGAGGTTCTCGGTCGGCCCGGCGCTGAGGCGGCCGCCCTGGAGCCGCGGGTCGCAGAACGTCCCGAGACCGACCCGCGTCAGGACGCCCGGCCGGCCCGCGGCGACCTCGCGGTACATCTGGGCGAGGACGCCCTGCGGGAAGTTGAAGGCCTCGATCTGTCCGCCCGCGACCAGCGCGGTGAGCCCCGGGTTCATCCCGAAGTGTCCGCCGATGGCTCGCCGCACCAGACCCGGCCGGGCCAGGTGGTCCAGGCCGCTGCCCTTCTTGTCGCCGATCCCGGCGCAGAAGAAGAGCGTCAGGTCGCGCGGCTCGCCGCCGGCGCTCCGGGCGCCCATCGCCTCCAGGAGAGCCGTCGGCTCGACGACTCCCCCGCCGGATCCCTCCACGGCCAGAGTCGAGCCGGACCGAACCAGGCGAACGGCCTCGTCGGCGGTCAGCATCAAGGGGCGGATGTCGCGGCGCGACCGGCGTGAGCCGGCGGCGTGGGCGGCACTCACGTCTCCGCACCTCCATACCTGGCGGCACGGCTCGAGATCTCGGTGGCGGCCGCCTTCGCGACCGGGGTGAGTCGCTCGATCATGCGGTCCATCCGCCAGCGGGTTGCGGGAGCGCCCACGCAGACCGCGCCGAAAGCGCAGCCCGCGGCGTCGAGAATCGGGACGGCGATCGACCTCACGCCAACCTCGCGCTCCTGGTCGTTGACCGCGTAGCCCAGCTCGCGGACGCGGCCGAGCTCGCGCTGCAGGTCGTCTCTGCGATCGATCGTGTTCCGCGTGAGCTTCGGCAGCGGCAGGCGGTCGAGGATCCGGCCAGCGTCATCGGGCCGCAGGAACGCCAGGATCGCCTTGCCCTGGGACGAGGCGTGGATCGGCAACCGGACGCCCGGCCGTCCGCCGAGACGAAGCGTGGCGTCGGCGACGATGCAGTCCACGATCACGACCTCGTCCGCGTCCAGGGCAGCCAGAAAGACCGTCTCGCCCGTCTGCTGCTGGAGCCGCTCGAGGACCGGCCGGGCCACGACCTTCAGCCTCTGTCCGCCGGCCATCTGGTTGGCGAGGGCGCTTATCCGCGGTCCCAGCGAGTACAGCTTCGTGACCGGGTCCTGGAGCGTGAAGCCGGTGTCCACGAGCGCCCGCAGCAGGCGGTGGGTCGTCGGGGCCGGCAGGCCGGCCTCCGAAGCCAGGTCGGACAGCCTCGCGCCGTCCGGATGGGTACCCACGGCGATGACCAGCTCGAGCGCCCTGACTACCGCCTGCGAACCGTCTGCCACTGGAGAATTCCACTATATGAAAACTGCTTCCATTACCGGGAGGACGGCGGTATCCTAGTCGCCGGTCCGGCCTCCGTCAAGGCTTCCGGCCCGAGAACGCCCCCGGTCGGGCAGGACGGCCGGCCGACCCGGCGAGACTCGACCTTGCCGCCGGACGAGCGAACGGACGCGAGCGACATACATGAGCGAGATGCCCGAGACGACGCCACGGGAGCGACTCCGGAGGATCGGCGTGATACCCGTCGTCACGATCCCGTCGGCGGACGTGGCGCTGCCGCTCGCCGACACGCTCGCCACGGCCGGTCTCGATTGCCTCGAGATCACGCTCCGGACCGCTGCCGGCATGGCCGCCATCCGCCGGGTCCGGCAGAGCCGGCCGGATCTCCTGGTCGGTGCGGGCACGGTCCTGACGGCCGATCAGGCGCACGAGGCGATAGCCGCCGGCGCGCAGTTCGTCGTGACTCCGGGCTTCATGCCGCGGGTCGCGGCCGTGTGCCTGGAGGAGAAGGTGCCCATATTCCCGGGCGTCGTGACGCCCACCGAAATCGGAAAGGCGCTCGACGCCGGCCTGACCGACCTGAAGTTCTTCCCGGCCGAGGCGGCCGGCGGCCTGGCCACCCTGCGAGCTCTGGCCGGGCCGTTCCCGATGGTCCGCTTCATCCCGACCGGCGGAATCGGCCCCGGGAACGTGGCTTCATACCTCAGGGAAGCGGCCGTCCTGGCCGTGGGCGGGACCTGGATGGTCCGGGCCGAGCTCCTCGAGTCCGGCGACTGGGCGGCGGTGCGAGCGGCCGCCGAGCAGGCGGTCGCGATCGTCCGTGAGGTGCGTGGCAGCCCGAGTGGCAGCCCGGCCGGCGCGCCATCGCTCGGCGCAAGGCCATGACGCTGGGGCTGGCGCTGGCGACGACGCCCGGGGACACTTCGATGGCCACGCTCGAAGAGGTCGAGCGCCTGACGCGGGGCGGCGGCGCCCGGGTGACTCGATGAGCCGGGCGATGGTCGTGGCGGACCGCGACCGGTTCGGATGGGTGGACTTGCCGGATCCGGTGCCGGCGGCCGGCGAGGTCGTCGTGCGGGCGCTCTACACGGGCCTGTGCGGGACGGACCTCCACATCGTCGAGGGCAGCCATCCGCGGGCCCGCTTCCCGCTCGCTATCGGCCACGAGATCGCTGCGCGTCCCGAGTCCGGTCCACTCGCCGGCCGGACGGTGCTCGTCGATCCGCTCCTGCCGTGCGGCGCCTGCCCGGCCTGTGCCGGCGGCGCCCCGAACGCGTGCGCCAGGCTGCGGCTCATCGGCATCGATCGGCACGGCGCCCTGGCCGGCTGGGTCGCCGTGGCGGAGACCCGGCTGCACCTGGTCCCCGAGGAGATCCCGCTCGAAGCGGTGCCGCTCGCGGAGCCGCTCGCCGTGGCGGTGCACGCGGTCGGCCGCGTGCCCAACCTCGACGGCCGGCTGGCGGTCGTGATCGGGGCCGGTCCGGTGGGCCTGCTCGTCGCCCACGTGGCCCGCCGCGCCGGGGCCCGGGTCCTCATCGGCGAGCCGGCCCCGGCGCGGCGCGCGGTCGCGATCGCGCTCGGGTTCGAGCTCCTCGAGCCCGAGGCGCCGGCCGAGAACCTCGAGGCGCTCACCGACGGCGCACTGGCCGACGTGGTGTTCGACGCCGCGGCCGCCCCGGCCGTGGCCGCCAACCTGCACCGGTTCGTGCATTCGACCGGCGTCGTGGCGATCGTGGGCTCATACGGCGGGCTCGTCCCGCTGGACCTCCAGGCCGTTATGTTCAAGGAGCTGACGATCCGCGGCCACCGCACGTACCTGCCCGCCGACATCGACGCGGCAATCGAGCTGTTGCGCGTCGACGCCCCGGCCCTCGAGCCGCTTCGGAGCGGCGTCGTCGCGGCCGACGAAATCGAGACCGCGATCTCGGCCATGCGCAGAGGCGAGGGGATGAAGTTCGTAGTGGAGTGCCCGGCATGATCGGCCTCGTGAAACTGGCCCACGGCAATACCGAGCTGGAGCTTCGGGAGGTCGCCCTCCGCGAGCCGGGCGAGGACGAGGTGGTGGTCCGCGTCCGGTACGCCGGCATCTGCGGCACGGACATCCACATCGCCCGGGACGAGTTCCCGTCCTGGCCGCCGGTGGTCCTGGGCCACGAGTTCACCGGCACCGTCGAGCGGGTCGGGGCCGGCGTCGACCCGGCGCTCGCCGGGCGGCGCATCGTCTGCGAGCCACACGCCAGCGCCTGCCACGTCTGCTACCTCTGCCGCCGCGGCCACCCGGAGCTGTGCGCGTCGAAGCGCTCGCCGGGCTGGGGCGTCAACGGCGCCTTTGCCAGCCACATCGTCGTCCCCGCATGGCTGCTCCACACGCTCCCCGACGAAGTGCCCGACGAGGTCGCCGTCCTGGCCGAGCCGATGGCCGTGGTCATGACCGCGCTCCGGCGGGCCTCGCTCGCCGCCGGCGACTTCGTCCTCGTGATCGGGCCCGGACCGGTGGGCGCGCTCGCCGCCCTCGCCTGCCGGGCCGCGGGCGCGGCGAACGTGGTCGTTGCCGGACGGGCCAGCTCGACCGCCCGCCTGGGGCTGCTCTCGGATATGGGGTTCACCACTCTCTCGAGCGGCGTGGCGCAAGCGGCCCGCGACATGACCTCGGGTCGCGGCGCCGACCTGGTCGTGGAGTGCAGCGGGTCCGCCGCCGGCATCTCGATCGGCATCGACGCGGCTCGCCGGCGTGGCCGGCTGGCCTCGATCGGGCTCAGCAGCCAGCCCACGGTCGAGGTGCCGTGGGACCTGGCGACGTCGCGGGCGCTCGACGTCGCCTTCTCGATGAGCTCCAACTACGAGGCCTGGGAGCCGGGCCTCACGATCCTTGCCCGCGTCGCTGCCGACGTGGCTCGCCTGCCGACCGTGTACCCGCTTTCGGCCTGGCGCGACGCTTTCGTCGGCTTGGAGTCGCGGACCGTGGTCAAGGCCGTGCTCGACCCGACCGGCGCCTCTGGAGAGCGGGCCTGATGGGCCTGATCGTCGTCACCGACTGCGATCACCCGACGATCGACGTCGAACGGGCCATCTTCCAGGCGGCCGGCCACGAGGTGCGCCTGGCGCAGTGCCGGACCGCAGCCGAGATCGTCGCCGCCGGCCGCGGCAGCGTCGGCCTCCTGGCCCAGTACGCCCCGATCGACGACACGGTCATGGCGGCTCTTCTGGACCTGCGCGTTATCGGCCGCTACGGCGTCGGCCTGGACAACATCGACCTGCCGGCCGCCGCCCGGCGCGGCATCCGCGTCCTCAACGTCCCCGACTACTGCACCGGGGAGGTGGCGGACCACGCCCTCGGCCTGATCCTGGCGCTCACCCGCGGCATCGTCTTCCTGGATCGCAGCGTCCAGGCCGGCCGCTGGGACTTCAGAATCGGCGGCGAGCTCCGGCGGGCGGCCACGATCCAGCTCGGCATCGTGGGGTTCGGGCGAATCGGCCAGGCGCTCGCCCGGCGCGCCCTAGCGCTCGGATATCGCGTCGTCGCCACCGACCCGCGCCGGCCGCCGAGGGACGGCGTGCCGATGGTGGAGCTCGTCGAGCTGCTGTCAACGAGCGACGTCGTCAGCCTCCACCCCTGCCTCGACGAGACCACCAGGCATCTGCTCGACGCTCGGGCGTTCGCCCTCATGAAGCCGGGCGCGTTCCTTGTCAACACCGCGCGGGGCGGGCTCGTCGACCAGGCGGCCCTCGTCGAGGCGCTCCGTTCGGGTCGCCTCGGGGGCGCCGCGCTGGACGTTCTGGAGCAGGAACCCATCCCCGCCGGCGACCCGCTGCTGGCGCTCCCCAACGTCATCCTCACGCCCCACACCGCGTTCTACAGTCGCGAGTCGCTCGTGGAGATGAAGCGCAAAGTGGCGGAGGGCATGGTGGCCGTCCTGGAGGAGACCCCTTAGCGCTGGCGCTCCTCGAGCTCCATCTGTTCGAGCGCGACGACGATCGCCAGCCCGAGCGCCACGTCGAAGCCTGGGGCGATCTGGACGCCGTAGCTGTCGCGAATGGCGAGCAGCCTGCGCGAGGCGAAGATCACCTCGGTTCCAGCCTGGGTCACGTGGAACTCGCGGTTGATGAAGTCGCCGGTCACGGCCAGCGCAGTGCCGTTGGCGAGCGTGATCGTGAAGTGGTCGCCCAAGAGGTTGATCAGGGCCTGCTGGACGGTGGCGACCACCTCTTCGCCCCGTTTGATCTCGAAGGTCCGATGCACGTGCGCCAGAGACTGGCCGACCTGGTAGAGCGGGCTGCCGTTGGGATCCAGGAGCGTGTGGATGCGGCGGAGGCTCATGACCTTGCCCTGGACGGCGAACGCCCGGTTGCCCGCCTCGTCCTCGATCCAGAGGTCGCCGCCGAGCGAGAGGAGCTTCTGGTTGAGCAGGTAGGTGCGAGCAGGGAACGACATCGTCGAGTCTCCGATGGGCGGCTGTTATCGCGGCCAGTGTATGCCGCCCGAACTCGCCCGCCCCGGCCTACCGGCGGCGCGGCCTCCGTCGCGGCCGCACGCGCGCGAGCGCCTCACGGGACTTGCGCCACTCTTCTATCGTTGGACAAGTCCGCGACATGGCGGTCAGCCCGGGATCCGGGCCAACGGGGTCATGGCCGGTCCATGGCCAAAAGGTTGGATAGCCGACCACGTTCGCGGTGGACTAGGGTGCGCTCCATGGACGAAACCAGACCTATCTGCCCGTGGTGTTCCACGTCGATACCCGCCGGGGCGGCTGCCTGCCCAAAGTGCCACGCCACGGTCGAGGGCGCGATCGCGCCCGAGATCCCCGGCGTGACGATCGTCGACCCCAAAGCCACACTCGGCTACGACGAGGGCAGGGTCCCCGACGTCATCGACCCGAAGGCCTGGCTCCGCGCCAGCTTCGAGCCGGCAGTCAACGAAGAGGCCATCCTGCCGCCGAGCGAGGCCGTTCGCCTCGAGATGCGCAAGATGGAGCTCGAGGCTCAGATCGAGAACGCCGGCGGATCGGTCATGAGCGCAACCGGGGACGTCTCCCGCGACGTCGGCAGGCCTTCGCACGAGGCGCTCGAGGCATACGACGCGGGCCTGCTCGACACCACGGGTCCCGCCGGAGAGACGGACATCGCCGAGCGGGTCAAGGCCTGGGAAGAGGAAGAGAACCGCTGACCGGGGCCCGGCGAAGCCGGGCCGACTTGACTCGCCGCAGTACACCGGCTTAGCCTGCCGGTGATGCGACTTCTTCTGGCACTGGCCCTGGCGCTCACCGCCTTGATGGGGCTGCCCACCGTCACCCCGCCACCGGTCGCCCAGGCCGCTTCGGTTTGCACCGGCTGGCCGAGTACGCGCGTGCCGCCGACTACGATCCGCGTGCTTCGGACAACGAGCGGTCAGGTGCAGGTCGTCGACTTCAAGACGTACGTCCAGGTCGTGATGAGAGCTGAGTGGCCCACGGGCTGGACGGCCGCGGCCCTCCAGACTGGCGCGATGGCCGTCAAGCAGTACGGCTGGTACTACACGATGCACTGGCGGGGAGGCACGGCCACCGGCGGCTGCTACGACGTGCGGGACGATACCAACGACCAGATCTACGATCCGGCGCGGGCCGTCAAGGGCGATCAGGTCACGGCAATCAATGAAACCTGGACCAAGTCGGCCACCAAGAACGGCTCGTTCGCGTTGATGGGCTACCGCCCCGGCGCGTCCGTCGCCTGCGGCGCCGACGCCGACGGATTCCACCTGTACCAGCACAGCTCGCTCGCCTGTGCCAACGATGGGCTGACGGTCGACCAGATCCTGCACGTCTACTTCGACCCCGGGCTGGTGATCAGGACGCCGCCGGCCACGCCCTCGGCCATCTTCTTCTCGCCGGCGGAACAGGCCCAGGTGACGGTCGGGGCCTCGGCCACGCTCAGCTGGACTGAGCAGCTCACGGCCGGCACCACGATCACCAATCGACTCGTCTCGCTGCTGATGGCCCTGCCGCGCAACGGCAGCTGCGCCGTCGATCGCTGGGTGCCGATCACCGCCTCGGGCTGGCGGTCCACCGCCGCGTCGCCCCAGACCCTCACCGGCCTGCGACCCGGCCGCTGCTACCGCGCGGTCGTCGTGCTGACGGACTCGGTCCCCGTCACGACGCAGTGGCGATCGGGCACGATGCTGGTCGATTCGGCGGCCCCCCAGGCGACCTTCAGCAGCCCGCCCCCCAGCGTCGTGACGGCGATCACCGGCACGGCCGCCACGGTCCGCTGGACCGAGACGGTTGCGCCCGGGACGCACATCGTCAGCCGCAGCCTCGCCACCGAGCGTGCGGCGCAGACCGGTGCCGGCATCTGCGCGGGCGCGCAGTGGGGCACCATCACCTCCACCACCTCCGCCTCGCCGGTTTCGTCCACGGGCCTTGGCAGGCTATTCTGCTACCGCTACCGGCTGGTCCTGACCGACAGCGCCGGCCACACGGGCACGACCGTTTCCGGCATCCTGATGGGGCCGGCCAACTGAGCGCCGAAGCGGCCTGACGTCGCGGGTGTCGCGACAGTCCATCAGCCAGGCCTCCCATTCGACCCTTGTTCGTTCCGGGCGTACGATTGACCGTGCCTGGCGTCGAGGGGCAAGGAATTCCTCGCCGGAGATCGGGGTGACGACATGGGACCGAACGAACAGGGTGACGAGACGGGCGGAGCCGGCGACCAGGGCGGCGGTCAGCGCCGCGAACAGGCCCGAGCGGCGGCCGAGAAAATGATCGGGCAGCTTCAGGTGATGATCGACCAGGCCGGCAAGACGGCCGGTCCGGTCCTTCGGGACGTGGCCGCGAAGGCCGCCGAGCTGGCCGCGGTGGCCGCCGAGAATGCAGGCCCGGTCGCTCACAAGGCTGCCGACGTCACCGAGCATGTCGGTGATCGCCTGGCAATCCGGAGCAAGGACCTGGCCGCGGATCTCCGCAAGGCCGCCGAGGCAGCTCGCGCCCACAACGCCGAGCCCACCGACGACAGCTCGAAGCCGGACGACGCGCCGAAGGTGTGAACCAGGCGGCGGACGGACGCTGGCGGCCGCTCGCGAAGCGCTCTAGCCGCTTGCGGCTTTGCGCGTAGCGACGGCTGGCAGCGGCCGGGCCGACGCCGGCTAACCGAGCCGGTCGAGTCGGGCTCTGAAGATCTCGGCGCCGTCGTCGCCGGAGAGCCGGTAGGCCCAGCCGCCTTCGTGCGGCCACGTCCGCCCGACGAGCCGCTCGTCGCGTTCGGCGGAGCTGGCGAAGTCCAGGACGTAGCGGCGCGGCGTCGCCCGCAGGAGCTCGCCCTGCCCCGCCGCCTCGAGCGCCTCCTCGAAGTAGTCCAGGTAGACGCTGTTGTTGACGTGGTCCAGCGGGTCCAGGTCACGGCGGTGGACTTGGAAGCGCCGCTCGACCGCGTCCGGCGGCGCCTCCGGCAGGGCCACCTTGTGCATCTCGAAGCTGACCGCCCGGTCGACCACGAACTTGTGGAAGTCGTCGGGGACCCGCGTCGGCACGCCCCGCTCGTTGGTCATGACCCAGTCGATCTCGAGGCGCGCCAGCAGCTCGCCCGACGGATCGCGGACCTCGCTCTCGCGCCGTGCGCTGATGCGCCGATAGCCCACCACCTGGGTGCTCACGAGCACCCCGGCGTAGGTCTGGATCGGCGCGAAGACGTCGAGCCGGATCGCCCGCACCAGCCAGAAGAGGCCGCGCTCGCTGTACCAGTCGCGCCCGAACCCGAGCACCGTCGAGTGCTGCCAGGCGATGTCCGCAACCCAGGCCAGGTAGATGGCCGTCCGCATCGTCTCGCTGGCGGTCGATTCCTCGAACCGGACCCGAAACGGCCGGACGATCCGGTAGGGCAGCTGGTCCTGCAGAATCGCCGGTCCATCGTGTGCGCCGGCATGCGTCCGAGTCTCCTCGTGCGCCCATTCGCTCACGGGTGACCCTCCCCCAGCTCGTCGATCGTCTCCAGGGCAACCAGCCTCGTCCGATCCCGCCGCGCGGTCGATCGATCGAGCCGGATCTCGGCCGACCTGCGGGCGTCGAAGACGACGAGGGCGACGGCGAGCTCGATCTCCTCGTCGGCGGCGTGCGCGCGCGCGTCGTCCAGCTGGTTCAGGACGTCGGCGTTGATGCCGCGCGCTCCCCACTTGCAGTCGTACACCTCGGGCCCAGCCGGCGATTCGACCGTGACGTCGTAAGGGTGGATCTCGGCCGGGACGCCGTCGAACAGAACGCGCCGCTCTCGGCGGACGGGCCCGCCGCGACGGGCGAGAAGCTGAGCTGTCAGCTCCTCCACGACGGCGCCGCGGTACTGGCTGCGGGCCTGCTCGCCGCGATTGGCGACGTCGAGGGAGGCCGCAAGCAGCCTCTCGGCGCGACCCCGGGTCTCCCCCGCCGGCCCCTCGCCGACGAGCCCCTCGCCAAAGAGCGACGGGAAGATGCGCCGCCAGACCTCGGGGTCGGTGCGTTCGCCGTTCATGACGGCGCGGGCCATCCAGCGCTCCGCCGGAGTGGCGTCGGCCAGCAGCGTCGCCACGCGCGCGACGAGCGGGTCGGCCTGGATCCCGGCGTAGACGACGGCTCGGGCGTCGCGGGCGGCATCCTGGAATCTCATCGGTCGGGCCGCCGCAGCACCCGGAAGGGCGAGCCCTCGTCCGGCGCGGGCAACTCGGGCCCGGCATCGTCCGCGCCTTCGGCCGGCTCCGTCTCCTCGTCGACGTCTCCGCCAAGCGCAAGTGCGACAACGTGAGGGAAGGTCGAGAGCCAGTCGATCGCTTTGTGCGGGTCCGTGATCAGCCCGATCTCGGCGATCGCCTCGTCCACGGCCGCGACCGCCCCGGCGGGGAGTGGCGCCGTTCCGCCGGCAAGCGCCTCGATGCTCGGCAGATACGCGTCGCCGAGGTCGGTGACGTACTGCCACTCGTCCTCGACCGTCTCGGCCAGGTCGGCGAGAGCGCGGTAAGCCGCGGAGGCGCGTTCGATGAGATCTGCGCTGTCGGTCACCCGCCAAGCGTACCGGATGCGCCGCGGCCCCGACCTATTGAACGGGCTGCCAGGTCACGCCGCCGTCATGGGTCTGCGCCAGCCGACCGAGCCAGCAATCGGAGCTCGCCCTGCAGTCGGTCCCGAGGATCGCCCAGCCGTCGGTCGCGCTAACGAACGAGGCGGCCGTGACGCGCCAGGAGAACGGGAAGGTCAACTCTGTCCAGCTGCGGCCCGCGTCGGAAGTGGCTCCCACCTGAATTGACCCCGAACCAGCCGCGGTGAAGTCCAGCCATGTTTGCCCGTCCACGATGGCCCAGATGTCCGACGTCGACTGCGACCACGCGGTGGAGGCCTGTCGCCAAGTACGACCCGCATCGTCGCTCAAGTACGCGGTAGCCCCGGGGCCGCCCATCCAGGCGAGCAATACCACGTACGGCCCAAAGGCGCGCAGCTGGTCCAAGCCGACGTATGTGGCGGTCTTCGATCCCACTGGGGCGGGCAGGTCTACGGGCGACCAGTGCGCACCGCCGTCGTGCGTTTGGAGAGCCACGTTCCAGCCAGCGACCACCCCGTCCAGCCGATCCGAGAAGGCGATAGCCGGGTCAGGACTGCTCGACGCCGTCTCGCCGGGCAGCACCACCTCGCTGACCGCCTGCAGGCTTGCGCCCCCGTCGTCAGTCCGGTACACGACCCACGTATCCGAGTTCGTAGCACTATCGGCTGGAGCCAGCAGGTAGCCAGTCGACGCCGAGACGAAGCTCATGGCCGCTGTATCGACAACGAATGGCGTCGGCAGACTGGTTTCCTGCCAGCTGCGGGCGCCGTCGGTCGTCCGCCAGAGCATGGGGCCACTGAGATACCAGCCATGGTCGGCGTCGACGAACTCGATGACCGGCCCGAATCCCGTTCTCCGCGGGGTGGCGTCCCGCCAGGTCGCTCCCCCGTCTTCCGTCACCAGGAGCATCGGCCTCTTCTTCTCAACATTCGTGGGGTCGATGCTCCACAGGAACGCCCAGCCGCTCCTCTCGTCGGTCCGCCCCATGGCGAAAACCCGGTCTCCCGGCGAGGTGATCAAGGGCTGCGGCGACGCGGACGGCCTGGGCGATGCCGACGGATTGGCCGACACAGACGCGCTGGCCACGGCACTCGCTGAGGCCGATGGCGCGACGACCGACCGCTGGCGCGACACGGCGAAGCCCACTCCGGCGACGACCAGCACGACGAGCATGACCATCGCCAGGCCAGGCACGGAGCGCCGCGATCCGCGTCGCTCCATCACCCCAGCCTCGACGCTCGCTCTCAGCACCTCAGGTCGAGCCGCAAGCGGATGCGATGTGGCCGAGAGATCAGCCCACTCCCCGATCCGGCGATCGGCGTTGTTGCCGCGATCTTCTGTCGATTGGCCGTTCATCACGCTTCCTCCAGCTTCCGGCGGGCCCGGAAGACCGCGGACCGGACTGCCGCGGAAGTTGTTCCGAGGGTTGTGGCCGCCTCTTCGGAGTCGAGACCGGAGATGGCAGTCAAGGCCAGGGCAGCTCGCTCGAGCGGACTGAGCCGTGAGAAAGCTGCTCGGATATCGAGCCAGCGGGCATGCTGTTCGAGGTCGAGCGTCGTCTCGATCGCGCGCGACTGGCTGACCAGCCGGCGCAAGCGGCGGAAACGATCGGTCGCCAGGTGGCGGGCGGTCGTGAGAAGCCAGGGCAGCAGCGGCTCACTCCAGTCGACCGAGTTGCGCCGCATCCAGAGTCGCGCGAACGACTCCTGGGCGATCTCCTCAGCGGCCGGCCAGTCGTTGGTCCACGCCAGGGCGAGCCGGAAGACCGGCGTCCAACAGTCCGCATAGGCGCCCTCGAAGGCGCGCTCCAGCGTCTCCGGGCTGGCAGCCTGCGCGCGAACCGCCGGGACGATAATCGGCATCATCACCTCGTACACGCCGAAGTTGGCAGTTTCGTTCTACGGTAGCGGCGGACGGCGATCGAATCGGGCCACTGCTGACAGCGGCCGCGATCTGGCGGGGGCCTCCCGGCGTGCTGTTCAACGGTCGAGCCACCGAACGGAGGAGCGAGCCATGGATCTGGGTCTCAACGGGAAGGCTGCCCTCGTCGGCGGCGCATCGGCCGGGCTCGGGCGGGCGTGCGCGGAACGCCTTGCATCCGAGGGTTGCCGGCTGGCGCTGTGGTCCCGTGGGGGTGAGGCCCTGGAGCGTGCGGCCGACGAGATCCGGCGCGCTCACTCGGTCGAAGTAACGACGATAGCCGCCGATGCCACCGATCCTTCGAGCGCGGCGCTGGTTGCGACGGCGGCGCGAAGAGCTCTCGGCCGGGTCGAGATCGTCGTCCTCAATGCCGGCGGGCCGCCCGTTTCCGAGGCGACGAAGACGGATGCGGCGGTCTGGCGGCGCTCGTTCCAGCTCCTCGCCATCACGCCGATCGAGTTGACCACCCTGCTGTTGCCGGCGATGCGTGGGCACGGCTGGGGGCGCGTCGTCTCGATCCTGTCGTCCGGGATACGCCAGCCCATCCCGGAACTCTCGTACTCGAATGCCTGCCGCAGTGCGCTGGCCGCCTGGCTGAAGACGATCTCGCTCGAAGTCATGGCCGACGGGGTGACGGTCAACGGCGTCCTGCCGGGGCGGCTCGACACGGCACGCGTCGCCTCGCTCGACCAGATCCTCGCCGAACGGTCGGGCTTGTCGCCCGAGGAGATCCGGGCCCAGTCCTCGCTCGCGATCCCCGCGGGCCGATACGGCGACCCGGACGAACTGGGCGCATACGTGGCATGGCTCTGCTCGGACCGGGCCCGCTACCAGACCGGCACCTTCGTCCCGATCGACGGCGGCTCGTTACGGGCGTTGCCGTAAGCGCGTGGTCTGGGCCGCCTCAGTCGCCGCGGTGGCCGCGGGATTCGATGCTGAAGGTGCCCCAGTGGCCCGTGTACGGCAACCAGTCCTCGTCGACGCGCTCGACGATCGATGAGGCCGGCCCCTCGTGGAGGGCCTCCAGCAGGTCCTCGAGATCCGCGCTCGGGCCTTCGACTACGACGCGGACGCTGCCGTCCTGGTCGTTGGCGACGAACCCGGTCAGACCTACGCGCATCGCCCGCGCGGCCACGAAATAGCGGAAGCCGACGCCCTGGACGCGACCACGAACGTTCACCTCCAGGCGCGCCAGCTCGCCCGAACGCCTGGTCACGATGCTGCCACGCGGCGGGTCGCGCCGGGGGTGAGGTTGCCGCCGGGCCGGGGCCAGGCCAGGGCCAGCACGTCGAGTGCCAGCTCCGGGTTGACGTTCTCGTCGATCTGGGCCTCGACGGCGGCCAGCTGGGTGAGGAAGGCGGGCATGGCGCCCCGCGGGAGCGTGGGGGCGACGGCGGCGAGCTCGTCGAGCAGCTCCGGGTCGTGGACGTGGCGACGGCCGCCCAGGGCCGCGACGGCGAGGTCGCGCGCGACCGAGGCCCAGATCGCCAGCAGCGCCGAGGCGGCCGCTCGACGCTCGGTGGCCGAGGCCTTCGGCGCGGCCGATTCGACGGGCCCGTCCAGTTCGCCTTCGCCGCTTTCGTTGCTCGGCGCTGCCGGCGCTGCGGCCGCAGCTGCGGCCTTCTTCCGCCGCCGCCCCGTGGCGGGACTGCCCGCATTGCCCGCGCCCTCGCCCGCCCCGTCGCCGGCGCCCGCCCCGTCCTTGCGCCCTTCGTCCAGCGCGGCCTCGAGCGCCGCCGCCGAGGTCATCAGCGCCCGCACCGAGGTCAGTCGCTCGTGCCGGCCGGCCGTCAGCAGGTCGAGCAGCCCGCGGGCCATCTCGCCCCGCAGCCGGGCCGCTTCGGGAGCGCGGGCGTAGGCCAGCGCCAGGCCCGGGCATCCGGAGGCGAGTCGGGCGTACCGCGCGGCCGAGGGCGCGTCGGCGGCGCCGAGCTCTCCCAGCCAGCGTTCGATCTCACGTCCCGCGACCGGCCCCAGGCGAACGCGCACGCAACGCGATCGCACCGTTGGCAGCAAGCATTCCTCCTCGTCGGCGCAGAGGACGATCGTGACGCCGGCAGGCGGCTCCTCGAGCATCTTGAGGAGCGCGTTCTGGGCGTCGTCGTTGATTCGGTGGGCCTGCTCCACGATCGCCACGCGAGCGCCGCCCTCCACCGGGAGGAGGGCCAGCTCGCCGATGAGGTGGCGGATGGTGCCAGGCTCGGGGTCGCCGGCCTTGCCGATCCTGACCTCGCGGCCCGGACCCTCCGGCGCGAGCCGGTGCAGGTCCGGGTGATTGCCAGAGGCGACGAGCCGGCAGCCCCGGCATGCGCGGCACGGACGCGCCGCCCTGTCCGGGTGAAGGCACAGCAGCGCCGCCGCCAGGTCAAGGGCGAGCGTGGTCTTGCCGCTCGAGGCCGGCCCGACGAGCAGTACGGCATGCGGAACGTAGCCACTCACCATGGCCGCGATCGCGGCCAGCGCTCCGGGCTGGCCGCGCGTGGTTGCGCTCTCCATCGGCAGCGGGCCCGACGGCACGGCTGGACGGTGGACGCGCGTCCGGTGGCTACTCGCCGGCTGCTTCCGCGGGTGCCTCGCCCGGGGCCGCCTTCTTGCGGGCCGGAGCGCGGCGCTTGGGCGCGGCCTCGGCAGGAGCTTCGGCTCCCTCGGCGGCCGCACCACCGGACTGGGTCGCTGCTGGCTTGCGCCGGCTGCGGCTGGCCGGTTTGGCCGTCGCTTCGGCGGCCCCAGCGGGAGACTGGACGGCCGCGTCCGCACTTTGGGCCGGAGCAGCTTCGGGCTTGCGACGACCGCCGCGTCGGGCGCCGGCCTTGGGCGTTTCGCCGCCCTCAGGAGCGCCGGCCCCGGTCGGAGCCTCCGCGCGCGTCTCGGCGGGCGCCTCCGCCTGGCGGCTCAGCTTCGTGGAGAGCTGCGCCCGCAGGATCTCCTCGAGCTCCGGCGGAACCTCGCTCCACGGCTCGGCCGAGTCGCGGCCGCTGCTGCGCGGGGCTCCACTACCGCCACGGTGTTGCTGCGGCTGGGGCTGACGCTGCGGCCGCTCGTCGCGCCGGCGCTGCGGCTGCGCCTGGCGAGCCGGTTCCGGATATCGCGACGAGGATCGCCCGTAGCGTTCCCGGTCGACGGCAGAAGCATAGGCGCTGCGGACGCCCCGGCCACCGACACCGCGGCTCTGGCCCTGGCCCTGGCCCCGTCCGCCACGCCGGCGCTCGGCCAGCAGGTATTCGGGGATCTCGGGCTCGGCGAAGTCGTCCTCATCCGACGGTGAGAGCGGCGCGAGGCGCTCCGGCCGTCCGGCCATGCCGATCTGGGAGTCCCAGACCGATCCGAACTGGTTGGGTCGGGTCGCCGGAGCGGCCGCCAGACTATCCTGCTCGCCGGCCTCCGCTTCCTCGCCCGCGTCCTCGCTCGGCGTAAGCCCTTCTCGGCCTCGGCCGCCATGGCCGCGACCGCGACCGCCGCGGCGCCGGCGACGCCGGCCCGCTTCCGTCGGCTGAGCGCCTTCGCCGCCCTCGGCCTCCTGGATCTCTACCCCCTGGGCCTCGCCGCTCGCCTCGCCGTGCTCCTCGATCGCCTCGGAGTCGGCGGCGGCGGTCTGCGCCCGCGAGAGCTTCTCGCCGGGCAACGCCACCAACCGCCCGGACGCGCCGCGACCGGTGCCGCGAGCGGTGCCGCGCGCAGCCCGCTCGCCCGCCGGGGCGGCTGCCCCGGCTGCAGCCACGGCCTCTTCGCCATCGCGAGGCCCGGTCCGTCGCCCGCCGCGACCGCGGCGCCCGCCGCGACCCTCGGTCTGCTTGTCGGGGACCTCGGTCATCGAGAGGTCCTCCTCGTCGCCAGCCACTCGCCGTCCCGATCGGGACGACTCGCGATCGACTCGGGCGAGCTGGGTGATGTCGTAGAAGGCGTCGGCGACTTCGATCAGGTCGGAGCTGGTGTTGCCCCGGAAGCTGATGACCTCGACGCGCACGCCCATTTCCTGCACTGCCCGTATTGCAGGCGCGAAGTCCCCGTCCCCGCTGACGACGATCGCGACGTCCAGATTCCGAGCGGTCTTCATCATGTCGACGACCAGCTCGATGTCGAGATTCGCCTTGACCTTGCCATCCCCATATTTGCGGATGTCCTTGCTCACGACCTTGTAGCCGTGACGCGCAAGGAAGCTGTGGAAGTTCCGCTGATTCTCGTTCTCGGGATCGAGCCCCGTATATGCATACGCTCGGACGAAATCGCGTCCGGCGACTGCGGCCTTGAGCAGCGTGACGTAGTCGATATCTGCGCCCGCCGCCTTCGCCGCGTAAAAGATGTTCGCCACGTCCACGAAGACGGCGACGTTCTTGCTCACGAATGACTCCTTGATGTGACGGCCTGACGGCCCTCGCCGTCGGCCTTGACCCGTGGCGCCGGCGCTCCCTGGCAGCTCGGCCGCGACGGTATTGCTAGCGGGAAGCCGGCACCCTGACCGGGACTTCCGCTCGATAGATGTTGGCCGCGTCCGGAGCGAAGCCATGCCGGATCCAGCACGCGCGCAATGCGGCGCCTTCCGGCAGCATGACCTCTACTGCGGTACAGCCCTTTCTTCGTGCCGAGGTCATGATCTCAACGATCAACTCATCGGCAACTTTCTCGACGTTGTGGCCTGGGGCGACGACAAGCACGTCTACCGTGCCTACGAACCCACCGACCCGGACCGATGGTCTCAGGCCGAGCACCGCACCGCCGGCTATTTGACGACCCGCCTCGGCGACCATGACGCTCGCATTCGGAATGTAGACGAGCTGGCGCAACAGGCCCACCGCGTCCAGCGGAGTGCCAGCGCCAGGCGCGGCCCCCATCTCAACGCACAGCGCATACAACCGATCCACATCGGTGATGCGGGCCTGCCTGACCAGGTACTCCACTCGAATGCACGAACCTCGTGGCGAAATGGCGATCGCACTACCGCTGCAGCCACGACGTCCAAATTGGCGCGATGGCCGCGCGCATTCGTGTCGAACTCTTGGGTGGCGAGCTTCTTTGGGCTCGACAGCCACGCCAGGTTGGGGTCGGCGGCCGCGCTCATGCGTCCGGCTCGCCGTTTCCTACTATACGCCATCGCTGAAAGGCACTGTGGAGACCCCCGACGCGTTTCGCCTGGCATCGTGGCTCGGGCTAGAAGCGGCGGCGGGCCTCCCAGAACTCGAACACACCGCGGGCGAAGATGATCAAACCCACGGCTGCGAGCCAGAAACCGGGACCCCGGAGCGGCTGGATCGGTGGCGTCTGGCCGGTGTATAGCAGCAACCCTGCCTGGAGCATCGAGATCGCGCGCAGGCAATAGGCGACGAAGGCCACTCCGAGCAGCACCACAAATGAGATCGGCCGATCGATGGCGACGGGCCCCTCGGCGGCATACGGCAGCGTGATCAGCAGAAGCGTCGCCACGGCCGCCAGGAACAGAAGGAGGCCCCGGCCGTCCGAGATGCCGATATCGCTCTGGGCGGGCAGCTCGCCCGGCCCACCGCCGAGCAGCCACCACTGCAGCAGGCACGACGCGACGATCACCATGGCGCCGACGGTGACGATCCAGCGACCTCGTTGAATGGGACTGCGATCCATCGACGACCCCCTAGGACTCGTATGCCTCGGGGCGCAAGACGCCCACGAAACGCAGGTTCCGATAAACCTCACCGAAGTCGAGACCGTAGCCGACCACGAAGGCGTCGGGAATCTCGAACCCAACGTAGTCGATCGGGATCTCGACCAAGCGTCTGGCCGGCTTGTCCAGGAGGGCGCACACCTTGATCGACCGTGGGTTCTTGCCTCGAAGGTATCGAAGCAGGTAGTTGAGCGTCAGGCCCGTGTCGATGATGTCTTCGACGAGCAGGACGTCCCGACCGTCGATCGGCGCGCTCAGGTCCTTGAGGATACGCACCAGACCGGATGACTCGGTGGCCGTCCCGCCGTAGCTCGAAACCTCCATCAGATCGATGCGTAGCGGAAGATCGATCTGACGCATCAGATCGGCCATGAACGGAAGGGACCCCTTCAGGACGCTGACCAGCGTCAGCTCACGGCCGGCATAGTCGGCGCTGATCCGCTTGCCCAGCTCGGCCACCTTGGCTCGAATGAGATCCTCGGACAGCAGGATCTCCGCGACATCCTCGCTCAAGTCCTGAGTGTGCTTCATCGCTGCCCCTTACGTCATGTGGCGGTCGAGTTGGGAGCGTACGCCGCCGCGGCCCGGCGCACAGCGCGGCGGCGCGCCCCGCGCGACCGGCGATCGTGAGACGCGCGGGCATCGACCGTCGCCCCGACGGGCGCGGTCGACAGATCGAGGGGCCGCCCGACCAAGGAGCGTCCGGCGGCGGCGCTCTCCTCCGGCCCCGATTCCGAGCTCTGGCGCGGGCCGACCTGGCCGAGGGTCCCGCTCAGCTCCGAGACGAGTGCCGAGCGGCCGTACTTGAGCATCAGGGCCCGGAAGTCGCGGGCGTAGAACAGCTTGATCCGAATGTTCGGATACAGCTCGCGGAGGCGGCGGACCTTGCGGTTCTTCTTGCGGACCAGGCGCTGCTGAAGCGTCGTCAGTTCGATGAAGAGTTCCAGATCGGGCAGGAAGAAGTCCGGGGCGAAGCTCTCCAGGACGTTGCCGTCGAGGTCCCACAGGATCGGGAAGACCTGCGGCTCGTACTCCCAGGCGACCTGATAGAAGTCGAGGATGTGGGCGAACTCCGCCTCGCTGGCGTGGGCGAAGGTGTTTCCGGCCACTGGGTCGCGTGGCGTGCCGGCTTCGTTCATCCTGACGCGCCCGTCTCGTCGTCGGCAGCGCCGCCACCGGGCTCGCCTTCATCCGGCGGGCCGTCGAAGAGGCCGCTCACGTCGCCCTCGTACTCGGCCAGGTAGGCCCGCATCTGCAGGACGTCGGCCTCGGTGATCGGTGGACCATGCCGGCGTGGAGCCCCAGGATCGCCGTCGCGGTCGGCCGCCGGCACGTCCCAGAGGTCCCCATCGCCGCTCCCGCCCGCATCATCCTCGGCGGCCGGCGCGCCCGTGACCAGCGCCAGCGTCTGTGTCTGGCAGGCGAAGCAGACAAGCTGGACGAAGGCGATCTCCTCGCGCTGCGCGAGCACTCGAATGCCGTGGGCGGCATACGGCTGACCGCACCGCGTGCAGCCGGAACCGAGCAGGGCCATTCGCAGACGCTCTCGCGGATCCACCCTGCAAGTCTACCGGAGCGACGCCCACGAGGCCGCCCGCAGAGTCGCTCGCGGTTCCTCGAGGAACCGCCGGCGCTTTGCTCGAGATACTCCCCGGGGGTATGATGCGGGCCAGGAGGTCCAGGTGGCGACAGACGAAGTCGAGAAATCGGTCAGCGCACGCCCGATGCAGCGATCCGAGCGGGTCGGGCCGGCGGCCGGTGACCCGGGCGGCGCCGTGGGCGTCCTGCGGGTCGCCCCCGAGATGACGATCGAGCCTGCGGACGAAGGCGAGCTCGAGGGGACCTTCCGCCACGCTTACTCGCGCGACCAGGCGACGCTGATCCGGCGTCTGCGCCGCATCGAGGGCCAGGTGCGCGGCATCGAGCGGATGATCGAGCGGCGCGAGTACTGCGTCGACATCCTCCAGCAGACGGCCGCCCTGCGGGCCGCGGTGGACTCGGTGGCCCTGCTGATCCTCGAGGACCACGTCCAGGGCTGCGTCAAGAGCGCCGCCGAGCAAGGTGACGCCGATCGCTACATCGAGGAGGTGCTCGATGTCGTCCGCCGAACGCTCGGCAAGCCGGTTCGACCCCGCGTCTGAAGGCTCGCCCGAGGGCACATCTGGGAGCGTTCGGGGGAGGCGGCCCGCCTCGTCCACCGCGCCGCGCCCGGTGAACCACTTATCCACGAAAGTGGAAGACTGCCCCGTTTTGGTGGACAACCGCGTTGACTCCCTGCAGCGCCGGGCCTACCTTCCGACATCCGCACCGCTGCTGCGGCCCGTTGATGGGTAACCGCGTTCGCGAGGGGTCCGGGGAAACCCGACCGAGAACCGAACTGGCGTGGGAAGACCTAGGGACGCCGGGTGCGAGAAGAGCCGTCGTCGGGAGCGGCGCGGCCCAGAGCGCCGGGGATCTTGAGACGGCCCCGCCTCCGGTCCGCGATCCGCTCCCGACGCGCGTTTCGGGCCTTCCGCCACTCCCCGCGGGATACGAAGAGGTGCTGGGTGCCGGCCTGCCTGCCATCGAGGGTGAGGGCATCTCGGCGGATGCGCGGGCCGCGATCGACGGCCACGTCCGGCTGCTGCTGGCCTGGAACGAGGCGGTCAACCTCAGCGGCATCCGCGCCCCGGAGGCGATCGCCCGGGAGCACGTCCTGGACAGCCTGACCGCCCTGCCGCTTCTTCGGCGAGCGGGGATCGCGGAGTTCGTGGACCTGGGGAGCGGCGGCGGCTACCCCGGCCTCCCGCTCGCGGTCGCGCTGCCGGCGCGACGGGCGCTGCTGGTCGAATCGATCGGCAAGAAGGCCCGCTTCCTGGCTGCGGCGGTCGCGGCCCTCGGGCTTGCGGACCGAGTCGCCGTGGCGGGGACCCGGGCCGAGAGCATCGCCGCCGACCCGCGCCACCGGGGTCACTGGCAGGCGGTCGTCTCCCGCGCCGTGGCGGACCTGACGGAACTCTCGGAGCTTGCCCTGCCGCTCCTGCGCGGCGGCGGCGTGCTGGTGGCCTGGAAGCGCCGCCCTCTGGACGAGGAGCTGTCGCGGGCAGCGAGAGCCGTGCGGCAGCTGGGCGGCCGCGTGGTCGCCTGCGAGGCGGTGGCGTTGCCGGGGCTCGAAGACCACGTTCTGGCGGTCGTCGAGAAGGTCGCCGCCACGCCGCCGGAGTTCCCGCGCGACCCCGCCGCCCGCCGGCGCCGGCCGCTGTAGAGGAGAAGCCCCCATGCGCATCGCCGTCATCTCGGACATCCACTCGAACCTGCGAGCGCTCGAGGCGGTGCTGGCTTCGATCGGGACGGTGGATGCCCTCTGGCAGCTCGGCGATGTCGTCGGCTACGGGCCGGATCCGGACGCCGTCGTGGCGCGCCTTCGGCAGGTCGGCGCGATCGGGGTCAGGGGCAACCACGACGCGGCCGCCGCCGGCTACGTTTCGACCGACGATTTCAACGTCGACGGCCGCCTCGCGCTGGAGTGGACCCGCGCCCAAATTAGTCCCGAGACATCCGCGTATGTCGCCGCCCTGCCGGAACGTCGCGTCCCAGAGGGCTCCGACTTCACGCTCGTCCACGGCAGCCCGCGCGATCCGATCTGGGAGTACCTCGTCGACACGTGGGCCGCGCGGGAGAACCTGTCGGCGTTCGCCACGGCCTTCTGCCTCAACGGCCACACCCATGTCCCGCTGGTCCTGGGCGAGAGGCGAGGCCACGTCGAAGCCATTGCGGTGGCTTCGAAGAGCCGCATCGATCTCGATAGCGGGCGGGCTTTCCTGAACCCCGGCAGCGTGGGCCAGCCGCGCGACGGGGACCCGCGAGCCAGCTACATGGTCATCGACACCGATGCCCGGGTGGTCACCTGGCAACGTGTGAGCTACGACATCGAGGCCACGCAGGCGGCGATGCTCGAGGCCGGGCTGCCGCACAGGCTGGCGCGAAGGCTGAGCCACGGGATGTGAGAGTGGGCCGGCTGGACCACCCCGGGTACGGCAGGTGGAGGGCCCGCGAGGCAGGGCGTCGTGCTAGCCTTGCGCGGGTTCGACGAGGCGATCTGATCTCGCCCGTCGATCCGGGCGCATGCGGGGCTAGTCGAGGCCGAGCTGGCGGGAAGCCGGCTCGCGGCCAGCTCGAAAGCCGGTCCGCAGCCGGTTGGCTCGGAGCCCGCGGGCCCGTCGCGCATCAGAGCCCACATCAGAGAGGAACCGCCGGTCGATGACCGCTCCCAACTCACCGCTCCGGGGCCGCAAGCTCGGCGACCGGCGCGTGGTGGTCGATCGGCCGCATTCCGCCTATTTCCGCTACGCCGGACCGGGCGTGATGATCGCCAAAGCCGCGGCGAGCGCGCCTACGACGGCCTTCGGTCGGCGCCTGGCTCGCGTTCGGGCCCTCGTCTTCGGCAAACCACTCTCGAGCGCCCAGGAGATCGAGGAGCGGCTGTCCAAGAAGCTGGCCCTGCCGATCTTCAGCTCGGACGCGATCTCGTCCTCCGCGTACGCGACCGACGAAATCCTGCGTGTCCTGGTCCTGGCCGGGCTGGCCTGGATGACCTGGTCGATCTGGGTGGCCGCGGCCATCGCCCTGATGTTGACGATAGTTGCCTTCAGCTACCGCCAGGTATGCCGCGGATACCCCTCGGGCGGAGGCGCCTACGTCGTCGCCCGGGAGAACCTCGGGCCCAACTTCGGTCTGATCGCCGCCGCCGCGCTGATGGTCGACTACGTCATGACGGTCGCCGTTTCGAGCGCCTCGGCCCTGGCCAACCTGGCGACCGCCTTCACCGCCATACAGCCGTACAAGGTCGAGCTGGGCGCCCTCGTCATCATCCTGGTGACGGCAGCCAACCTCCGTGGCGTGCGCGAGTCGGGCAACATCTTTGCCATTCCCACGTACCTCTTCGTCGGAACGGCACTGCTGGCCATCGGCGTCGGCCTGATGAACACGGCTACCGGCGCGGCGCACCACCTCAGCCCCCCTCCGTTCGCGGAGGTGGCGGGCACCCAGGCGTTCACAGTCCTCCTGCTGCTCAAGGCTTTCGCCGGCGGTTCGGTCGCCCTCACGGGCGTCGAAGCCATCGCCAACGGCGTCCCCGCATTCAAGCCGCCGGAGGCGAAGAACGCCGCCAACACGCTGATCCTCATGGCCTTGCTCCTGGGCACGATCTTCATCGGCCTGACGTTCGTGGGCCTCCAGTACGGCGTCATGGCCACGACCCCTCAGGGTCCGACCGTCCTCGGCCAGGTAGGCAGCGCCGTCTTCGGCGACGGCAACTTCATGTTCCTCCTGTTGCAGATCAGCGCGGCCCTGATCCTCTTCCTGGCCTGCAACACGAGCTTCAACGCCTTCCCACGCCTCGCGGCCATCCTGGCCCAGGACGATTGCATGCCGCGCCAGTTCGCCTTCCGTGGAGACCGGCTGGCCTTCTCCTGGGGGATCGTCGTCCTGGCCGCCGTCGCCATCGCCATGCTCTACGCATTCAACGCGTCGGTCGACGCGCTGATCCCGCTGTATTCGGTCGGCGTGTTCATCTGCTTCACGCTGTCGCAGGCCGGCATGGTCCTGCACTGGCGCAAGGAGCGCAGCTCGGGGTGGGCCTGGCGGAGCATCGTCAACGGCTTCGGCGCCATCCTGACGGGCGTCGTGTTCGTCGTCGTTGCCTACGAGAAGTTCTTCAACGGGGCCTGGATGGTCCTGATCTTCATCCCGTCTCTGATCGCCATGATGATGTTCATCAGGCACCAGTACGCTGCCTCTGCCCGCCAGCTCACGATGCGCCCGGGCGCGGCAGTCCCACAGCCGCACCGCCACAACCGCGTCGTGATCCCGGTCTCGGGGGTGAACCGGGCGGTGGTCCAAGCCCTGAACGTGGCCCGCTCCATCACCACGGACATCCGCGCGGTCTACGTCTCGGACGATCCCTCGCGCAGCGACTCGGTCCGCGAGCTGTGGGCGCAGGCCGTGCCTGACGTGCCGCTGGTCCTCGTCGAGTCGCCCTACCGCGCCCTGATCGCCCCGGTGGTGGCCTACCTCGACGTGCTCGACCGATCCTGGCCCAACGAGAAAGAGGAACCGATCACCTTCGTCCTGATCCCCGAGTACGTGGCCCGGAGCTGGTGGGAGCGGATCCTCTACAACCAGGCGGCCAAGCAGCTGCGGGCGGCGCTGCTGGGCCGGCCCCACACGGTGGTCATCAACGTGCCCTACCGGCGCGACGACACGCGGCCAGCGGCCGCGGCGGAAGAGCAGCCGGCCGGGACGCTCGTGGCGGCGGACAACGGTCAGCCCCACTGACGCCGCCGGCCGCGACCGAATGAGCGGAACCGTGCGCTGCCCATGCGGCGCGATCGTGCCGGACGTTCCCGAGCGTCGAACCGATCATCTCTATGTCGGCGCGGCCCCCGGGTGTTGGGCGGCCTACATGGACCTCCTCGGACGCCAGCAGGCCGACTCCGGGCTCGCCGAGGCGCGCATGCTGGCCGTCGACGTCTACATGGCCCAGCATCCCGGCTTCCCCGGGCGCCAGGCGAGCCAGTCGGTCTGGGTCCACCTGATCGGCTTGTGCCTGGCTCTGGAGCACGACTACGACGGCGTCTCCTCGGCCAGGGCGAAGGGCCGGGCCGCGGCGCCCGATGCCTCGTTCGAGTGGCTGGAACCCCCGGCTTCGCCGGGCGCGATGACGGTGCTGGATGTGCTGACCACGGCGTCAGCCGACGAGCACCGCGCCGCCGTCAAGCGGTGGGCGACCTCTGTATGGGCCGCCTGGGCGCCACACCAGGACGCGGTCCGGGCACGAGTGAACGGCATGCCAGGGCCCACTCCGGACCGCTGAGCCCGCCTCCCGGCCGGCCGGTCCGATGGACCCGAACGCGGGCCGAACGGGCCGCGAAACCAGAATCGGAGATCCCACGGACCTGCTTACCTTCGGCCAATGCACCTGCGCCCGCCAGTGGTATCGTTCCCGGGCGGATGCGGCCCCAACCGCCACCGCATGTCGAGATGGGAGGTCAGGTGCCCGAGGCGAATACGCCCGTGTTCCGGCGCGCGGTCATTGCCCTGAGCGGCAGCTCCGTGGACGCCGGGATCGTGCGTCTGGCTCTCGAGCTGACCCGCCACAGCCATGTCGAGCTGATCGCCGTGCACGTGGTCGAGCTCGACTGGACGCAGCCGCTCGACGCCGACGTGGCGGAGCGGTCCGAAGAAGCCCAGCGCGTCCTCGACGCGGCGGAGGGAATCGCCGAGTCGATGCACGGCAAGCTGGAATCCGTGCTGGTCCAGGCGCGGGACGTCGGCGCGGCGATCGTCGACGAGGCGGCCGCGCGCGACGCCGACCTGTTGATAGTCGGCCTGCCCTACCGAACCCGTTTCGGCGGCGATTTCGCCATCGGGCGGGCCGTCCCCTACGCATTGAAGAACGCCCCCTGCGCAGTGTGGGTGGTGCGTGAGCCGATGGGCGAGGAGTCTCGATGAAGATCGTGATCGTGGGCTGCGGTCGCGTCGGGTCGACGCTGGCCGAGAACCTCGACGCGGACGGCCACGAGGTGATCATCTTCGACATTCGGACGGCCGCCTTCGACCGGCTGCCGGCAACCTTCAAGGGCGCCGCCATTCGCGGCGACGGAACCGACGAGGAGGTCCTCCGCAGGGGTGGAGCGGACGGGGCCGACGTCTTCCTGTCGCTGACCGAGGGCGACAATCGCAACGTGATGGCCGCCCAGGTGGCCACCGAGTCGTTCGGCATTCCGCAGGTGATCGCCAAGATCAACGACCCGGTCCGGGCCGCGGCATACGCGGAGCTGGGCGTTGTGACGCTGTGCCGGACGAACCTCATAGTCGACACGGTCGCGCATCACCTGAACCTGTCGATGTCCACCGGCCCCGGCATCGACACTCCCGAGACCCCCGGCCACGAGCATCCGCATCCAACTTCGCGCGGCCTGCCCGTTGCGTCCGATGCGGCCGCGACGGACACATCGCCAGCTGCGCCGCCCGCCAGGGCACGGGCTGCGGCCGATCGCTCGGCCGGCCACCAGGGTGCCGCAACCGAGACCGATGCCGTCAGGGCGCAGCGCCCCGGCTTCCGCCGGTGGCGCGGCTGAGCGCGGGTAGGAGGCAGACGTGTTCGTCATCGTCGTCGGCGGCGGCAAGGTCGGGTACTTCCTGGCCCGCGAGCTCATTCAGTCGGGCCACGAGGTCGCCCTCATGGAGCGCGACCGCGCCCGCGCCGTGCAGATCACCGAGGAGATCGGGTCGATCGTCATCCCGCACGACGGCTGCGAGGGCAAGTACCTCGGCGAGGCCGGGGCCAATCGCGCCGACATCGTGGCCGCGGTCACGGGCGACGACGAGGACAACCTCGTCATCTGCCAGATGGCCAAGCACCACTTCGACGTGCCCCGAACGATCGCCCGGGTCAACAACCCCAAGAACGAGAGCCTGTTCAAGCACCTCGGCGTGGACGAGATCGTCTCGCCGACGCGCATGATCCTGGGCTCGATCGAGGCCGACATCCCCGTCCACGAGCTGCTCCACCTGGCCGTTCTCGGCGGCGGCGAGCTCGAGCTGGTCGAGGCTCAGCTGCGCGAGGGCTCGCCGGCGGTGGGCCGCACGGCGGGCAGCCTGGCGTTGCCGGACGGCTGCTCGATCTTCGCCGTCATCCGCGACGAGCGGGCCCTGTCGGTGCGTCCCGACACGGAGTTGCGCGAGGGCGACAAGCTCATCGGCATCGGCCGCACCGAGTGCGAGGGCGAACTGCACCGGCTCCTTCTCGGCGAGGAGTGACCCGGGGGAACCGGGACGCGAGGTCTAGCCGACGACGTTGACCAGGACCAGGCCGGCGATGGCGATGACGGCGCCCAGGTAGTACAACCTCGGCGGGCGATGGCCTTCGAGCCAGCGCGCGAACGGCACGCTGATCAGCGGGGCCATCGCGGCGATCGCCTGGACGACCCCCGGCTGGAGCGACTGCTGGGCCCAGACGGTGCAGGTCACGCCTAGGATCGGGCCGAAGAGGGAGTTGAGCCCGGCCCAGAAGAGAGGCCTGGCGGTGATCGAACCATCGGACGCCAGGATCGATCGAATCCGCCCGTCTCCCCCGGTGAAGCCCCAGCGTCGCCGCCAGATCCAGCGGGCGACGAGGAAGACGACGACAGCGACGACGAAGCCGCCCACCAGCCGCTGGAAGGCGACGGTGATCGTGTCGGGCGGCGTGTGGGCCGCCTTCATGAGGAGCAGACCGCGGCGCGTCATGGCGAAGCTGACGCCCTGCGCGAGAGCGGCCAGGAGGGCCAGGGCGATCCCGAGCCGCGCGCCCTTCGAGGCGGCGCCGCGGAGGTAGGGCAGGAGGCCCACGACCACGCCGACGAGGATGATCGCGGAGAATCCGATCTGGCCCGGAGTCAGCCTGTCCGCGTACCAGACCCAGGCGACGACCGCGGCGACCGGAGCGGCGGCACTCTCCTCGATCAGGGAGGCGAGCGGGGCGCCGAGCCGGGGCAGGGCTGCCAGCAGCGACAGGCCGCCGACGCCGAAGCCGATGACGCCGGCCCCAGCGAAGAGCAGGCTCTCCCCGCCCAGCCCCTGGCCGAAGGAGAAGGCCCAGATCGCCATGACGACGACGGCGAACGAGAGCCGCAGCACGTTCGCGCGGACGAATCCGATCAGCTTGATTGCTCGGTTCGCGCAGACGGGCGTGACGCCGAAGAACAAAGCGGTCAGGACGGCGCCGATCATCGAGCGTCTCCCGCCGACGCGACGCGGGAGTCGCGGCCAACGATGTGGGCCTGCCCGGGCGCGTCGTTGGGCACGCTGTCGGGCGCGTCGTCGTGAGTGGCCAAGGTTCGGTGTCTCCGTCTCTCGGGTGTGGGCGACGTAATGTACACGGACTTGGCCGCTGTTCGTAGCCCAGTGGTCCCGCGCCTTGGGGGCCGTCGGTCACGCGAAGCGCCCGTCCCTGCGACGCAGCGGTGAGCCTGCGCAAAGGCCCGACCGCGGCCGCGCTCGACCGCCGCCCTTCCGGTCGATCAGCCCCGACCGCGGCCGAAGAGGCCCCGTTTCTCCTTCGCAACCGGCGGCGCAGGCTCGGTCTTCTTCGCCGCCGCGGCAGCGGTGGTCCATTCGATCGAGATCTCGCGGTAGAACTGGGCGATGGCCTGCTCCGGTCCCAGCTCGAACCGCTTCGACACCTGGTTCAGGGGGAAGGCGATCTGGCCCTTGAACTCGACGCCGTAGCCCTCCTTGGCGTCGCGGATCCAGTGCGCCCCGGTCTGCATGACCAGCACCTCGCCGACGTACGCACCCATCGCCGGGACCATCGACTCGTAGGTGTCCTTCGGCGGACTGGCCGGCCACCATTCGTCGATCAGCCCATCCAGGCGCAGCGCGCTCTCGGGCGAGTAGTCGAGCCAGGTCACGCCGTTCGCGCCGGCCGATTTCACGAACGCGTCGGCGGCCAGTCGCATCATCGCCGCCGGTCCATCCATGTTCGCGATATTCGCCGGCGAGCCGACGACTCCGTTCTCGACCGACCAGGCTCGGCTCTGCTCGAACACCTGATGCTGGAGGGCATCGCCCGCGGTCAGGCGCTTCTCGACCATCTGGGTCGGCTGCGCCGGCTCCGGCTTCGCCTTGGCCTTCGCTCTCTTGGCCGTGGTCTCGGGCGGCAGCACCTCGCCGAAATGCTCGCCGGTCGCCCACCGACCGCCGAACTGGCGGACGAGCACCTCGCCGACGTAGGCGGCCAGCTCCATTCGCGTCTTGAGGCCGATCGGGCCCTCGGCGGCGGCGAGCACGTCGACGAGGAGGTCGACCTCGCTCAGGCTGCGCCAGGTGAAGTCCAGCTTGGAGGCCCGCGCCGGTGGAGCCCCGGCCACGAAGCGCTCGGCGGCCACGACCCAGCTGGCCGTCTCGTCGGCCTGGGTGGAGCCCGCACTCGGGTTCTCGGTCTTTGTCGACATCCGATCCCCCAGCCCGGTCGCCGCGCCCGCATCGGGCACCCCCAACGACCACGTGTCAAGTCTGCGATCCGCGCGAGGCAACTGCAAGGGCCGATTCGACCACGCGCCCCCGTCGGCTCACCGCGGCCGGCTCACTGTACGGAACCGTTGCCAGGTATAGGGGTTCTCACCTAGGCAATAGACTTGACAACACCATTGTCAGGATTCTATCTTCCGGGTGCGTCGTTCGGTCGGTCGGTCAGGCCTGCCGTGGGCCGCCAGATTATCAGGACCCGGCCGGTTGGAGGTGCAAGATGACGCTCATTCGCCGCACTACGGCCCCCTTCGGCGACCTGCTCTCGCTCCGCCAGGCGATGGATCGCCTCTTCGAGGAGAGCTTCGTCAACCCGCGCACGTGGAGCTGGGGCGAGCATCAGTTCGTCGCGCTCGACGTCTACGCCACGGAGGACGACCTCGTCGTGGAGGCCAACCTGCCCGGCGTGAAGCCGGAGGAGGTCGACATCACCGTCGAGGGCAACACCCTGACGATCGCCGGGGAGACCCGCTCCGCCCGCAAGGACGATGAGGGTTCCACGCTGATATCGGAGATCCGCCGCGGGGCGTTCACCCGAGCGCTGACCCTGCCCGCCGGCCTCGAGCCGGACAAGGCCACGGCCACGTTCGAGGACGGTGTGCTCACCCTTCGCATCCCGAAGGCGGAGCAGGTCAAGCCGCGACAGATCAAGATCACGTCGGGCGAGAGCCAGCATGCGCAACCGGCCACGGTCGGGACGAAGTAGACAAACGGTGTCGGATCGACGTTTCCAGCGTGATCCGGAGCGCCCCTGCTTCGTGATCAGCGTGGCGGCCGGCCTGGTCCAGGCCCACCCGCGAACCCTGCGGATCTACGAAGACGAGGGCCTGCTCTCGCCCGCCCGCACGCCGACGAACATCCGCCTCTACTCCGAGAACGACATCCGGCGCATCCTCTGGATCCGGCGCCTCACGCAAGAGAGAGGCGTCAACCTCGCCGGCGTGAAGCTGCTCTTCGAGCTCGAGGAGAGACTCGAGACACGAATCCTGGAGGCTCTCTTCGACGACAACCAGGCCCGGGAGGCCGGCGCGGCCGCTGCCGCTCGTCAGCCTCAATCCGGTGAATCCACCGACACACCGAACCACGGCGCCGCCGAAACCCCTCCCGAAGGAGACGGTTTCGACGGCTCGGAGAACGGCCGGACCGCCGCCCAGGCCCAGTGGCCGGCACAGCCGACCGCTCGGCCCATCACACGTATAGTGGCCACCCGCGTGACCACGACTCGATCAGGAGAATCCAATGACTGACCGGCCGGCCGACCAGGGCGACGAGCTCGTCCAGGACGGCGAGGACCCCAAGAACGAACAGCAGCAGGTCCATGTGCCGGGCATCCGGGAACTCCCCCTCGTCGCCTTGCGCGAGACGGTCATCTTCCCCGAGATGATCGTGCCGCTCCAGGTGGGGCGGGACAAGAGCGTGGCCGCGCTCAACGCCGCCGTGGCCGCAAGCGGCCCGATCGCGCTGGTGACCCAGCGCGAGGCCGAGCGCGAGGAGATCGAGGATCCGGCGGAGCTCTACGCCGTCGGAACGCTGGCCAAGATCGCCCAGGTCGTGCAACTCCAGGACGGAACCGTCCGAGCCATCGTCCAGGGCCAGGGCCGGCTGCGAGTCCTGGAGTTCGTCCAGACGAGCCCGTACATCATCGTGCGCGTCGAAGAGCTGCCGGACATCACGCCCGAAGGCATCGAGATCCAGGCCCTGATGCGGACCGTCCAGGCCCAGATCGAGCAGTACGTCGCCAACGGCGCGCCGGTGCCGCCGGAGGCGGCCGTGGCTGCCCGCAACATCAGCGAGCCCGGCCTCCTGGCCGACATGGTCGCCTACAGCCCGGACCTTTCGACGGAGCAGCGGATGCAGCTGCTCGAGACCACCGACGTGCTGGAGCGCCTCAAGATCGTCTCCAACTTCCTGGCGCGCCAGATCGAGATCCTCGAGCTGAAGGGCAGGATCCAGTCCGAGGTCAAGTCCGAGATGGACAAGACCCAGCGCGAGTACATCCTGCGGGAGCAGCTAAAGGCGATTCAGCGCGAGCTCGGCGAGGACGACCCGCAGCAGGCCGAGATCAACGAGCTGCGCGACAAGGTCGAGGCCGCCGGCATGCCGGAGGAGGTTAAGGCTCGGGCGCTCAAGGAGATCGACCGCATGAGCCGGATCCCGTCGGCCTCACCCGAGGTCGGCGTCATTCGGACCTATGTCGACTGGCTCATCGCCCTGCCGTGGAATGTCTCCACGACTGACAACCTGGACATCAAGTCGGCGGCCAAGATCCTCGACGAGGACCACTACGGCCTGGAGAAGATCAAGGAGCGCATCCTCGAGTACCTGGCCGTTCGAAGCCTGGCCGAGACGCTGCGCAGTCCGATCCTCGCCTTCGTGGGGCCTCCCGGCGTAGGCAAGACCTCGCTCGGCAAGAGCATCGCCCGAGCCATGGGCCGCAAGTTCGTGCGGATGAGCCTGGGCGGCATTCACGACGAGGCCGAGATCCGCGGTCACCGGCGCACCTACATCGGCGCGCTGCCCGGCCGGATCATCCAGAACGTCAAGACGGGCGGCTCGAACAACCCGGTCTTCATGCTCGACGAGGTCGACAAGATCGGCATGGACTTCCGGGGCGACCCGAGCTCGGCGCTCCTGGAGGTCCTCGACCCGGAGCAGAACAACACCTTCCAGGACAACTACCTGGAGGTGCCCTTCGACCTCACGAAGGTGCTCTTCATCACGACCGCCAACCTGCTCGACCCGATCCCGGCGCCGCTGCGCGACCGCATGGAGGTCATCCCGCTGCCGGGCTACACCGAGACCGAGAAGATCGAGATCGGCAAGCGGTTCCTCATCCCCAAGCAGATGAAGAACCACGGTCTCTCGGAGAAGACGATCGCCATCACGGACGAGGCGATGGTCGAGCTGGTCCGCTCCTATACCCACGAAGCCGGCGTCCGCAATCTCGAGCGCGAGATCGCCAACGTCATGCGCAAGGTCGCTCGCGCCGTGGCCGAGGGCCGCAAGCGCAAGACCGTCGTCGACGTCAAGAAGCTTGTCGAGTACCTCGGGCCGCAGCGCTTCGAGTACGGCGAGCTGGAGTCCGAGGACCAGACCGGCGCGGCGACGGGCCTGGTCGTGACCGAGGTCGGCGGCGACGTGATCGCCATCGAAGTCACGCTCATGGAAGGCAAGGAGGACTTCATCCTGACCGGCCAGCTCGGCGAGGTCATGCGCGAGTCCGCCCGGGCGGGTCTGTCTTGGATCCGCGCCCATGCCGCCCAGCTCGGCATCAAGCGCGAGGTCTTCGAGAAGAACACCCTCCACATCCACGTTCCGGCCGGCGGCATCCCCAAGGACGGCCCGTCGGCGGGGATCACCATGACCCTGGCCATGGTCAGCGCCTTCACGGGCATCCCGGTCCGCAAGGACGTGGCCATGACTGGCGAGATCACGCTCCGCGGCAGGGTTCTGCCGATCGGCGGCCTGAAGAGCAAGATCCTGGCCGCCCACCTATCCGGCGCCAAGATGATCATCCTGCCGAAGAAGAACGAGAAGGACCTGCGGGACATCCCCGAGGAGATCCGCAAGCAGATCAAGCTCGTTCTCGTCGAGAGCATGGAACAGGTCCTCGACGCGGCCCTCCGGCGCAAGCCGACGCCGCTCGGCGCCGAACCGGGCAAGGCCGCCGAGAGCGGCAAGGAGCCCGAGACGGAGACCGGCCCCGAAGGCCGGGTCCGGCCCGGGTTCCCGCCACCTCCGGTCGATCAACCGCCCGCGATGGCATAGGCGGCCAGTAGGCTTCTTCGAGTAACCGACAGGTACGTGGTGGCCGGCGGAAACGCCGGCCTCCGCGCATCGGAAACGCGAGCGACTCAACAGCCAGCGCCGGCATGAACCGGCCGAGCGGCGACGAACAACTGAATACGGCGTGTCGCCGCACCGGCGGGGCCAGGGCGAGGCGGGACCGAGTACGCGAGCGAGCGCACTTGAAGGTGCGTGAGCGAGTGGCGGAGGGCCCAACGAAGCAGTGGCCCCGCCCGGGCGGCGACCATCCAGGACCGAGAGGGTCCCGATGGAATACAAGGACTACTACAAGACGCTGGGAGTGGACCGAAAGGCCACGCCCGCGGACATCAAGAAGGCGTACCGGCGGCTGGCGCGCGAGCTTCACCCTGACCGGAATCCCGGAGATAAGACCGCCGAGCGAAGGTTCAAGGACGTCAACGAGGCGCACGAGGTCCTGGCCGACACTCGGAAGCGCCAGCAGTACGACATGCTCGGCTCGAACTGGGATCAGTACGCCAGGGCCGGCGGCGCCGGGGCCGGGGCGGCCGGCAGCCCGTTCGGGGCCGGCGGAACGGGCGATCCCTTTGGTCCGGGCGGTCCCTTCGCCGGCTATGCGCGACAGGGCGGCGGGGGCAACGTCCGCTACGAATTCAGCGGGGGCGGCGCGGAGGACTTCTCGGACTTCTTCCGGATGTTCTTCGGGGGCGCGGCCGCGGGCAATCCCGGAGCGGCTCCATCGAACGCTACGAGAGCGTCGGCTTCGGGGCGCGCGGCAGCGGGCGCGACCGCGGGCGCGGGAGCCGGCGCCGAATCCGCACGGACGGCGCGCGGCAGGCCGACCGGCGGGACACACCGGGGCAACCCGCTCGAGGACCTGCTCGGGCGTCTCCACGGCGACGCGGCCGGGGCCACGATCGGCGGATCGGAGACGGGCCGCGACGGCAGGGCGGCCGGGCGGAGCGTGCACCACGGCGACGATGTCGAGGTCGAGATCGACCTAAGCCTGGAGGAGGCCTTTCACGGTTCCGCGCGGCTCGTGCAGGTCGGCGATCGGCGCCTCGAAGTGAAGGTGCCACGCGGCGTCGAGACGGGCAGCAAGATTCGCCTCCGCGGCAAGGCGGGCTCCGGCGAGGGCGCCGGCGACCTGTACCTGGTGACAAAGATTCAACCCCACCCGGTCTTCACCCGCACCGGCGCGGACCTGACCCGTGAGCTGCCCATCACGCTCGCCGAAGCGCTGCTCGGCGGCGAGGTGGAAGTCGAGACACTCGGCGGTCGCGTCGTCCTGACGATCCCACCGGGCACGCAGCAGGGCCAGACCTTCCGCCTGGCTGGCAAGGGAATGCCGCGCCTCAAGGCCGAAGGCTCGGGCGACCTCTACGCCAAGGTCAAAGTCGTGCTGCCGGGCAAGCTGGATGGCACGCAGCGTCAGGCCGCCGAGGAGTTCCTTCGGCAGGTCGTTCAACCCAACCCAAGAAGCAGGACATGACCTACCGCGTGTCGCCGTTCCGCCGTGTCGAGGCCAAGGCGGCGACAGAGCCGAATGGGACGTGTCGCCGGTCCGGCGAGATCAGTGCGAGGCGGGACCGAGCACGTGAGCGAGCGCACCTGAAGGTGGGTGAGCGAGCGGCGCAGGACCTAACGAAGCAATGGGCCGCCTGAGCGGCGACACAAGCGAGGACCGCAGGAGCCAACGCCAGCATCGGCCGGCCGAGCGGCGACCGAACTAAGGGACACGCAATGAATCTCGATCGCTTCACCCAGAAAGCCCAGGAATCCATCGTCGCGGCCCAGCGCCTGGCCGAGGAGCTCCAGAGCCCCGTTCTCGATTCCGAGCATCTCCTCGCCGCGCTCGTGGAGGCCGACGACGGCATCCCGGCCGAGACGCTGCGGCGTCTGGGCGTGGACGTGCCCGCCTTCCGCGGGGAGCTGGCGGCTGCCCTGAACAAGCGGGCGAAGATCCAGGGCGGTTCGCTCAGCGCGGATCCGCGGGTCCGCCACGCCATCGAGAGGGCGTCGGACGAGGCCCGCCGGCTCAAGGACGACTACGTCTCCACGGAGCACCTGCTCCTGGCCATCGCCGAGGGTGGCGGCGAGGCCCAGGCGCTGCTCGACCGCAACGGGGCCAACCGTGAAGCGATCCTGCGGGCCCTGGCCGGAGTTCGGGGCAGCCAGCGCGTGACCAGCCAGAACCCCGAGGCTACCTACCAGTCGCTGGAGAAGTACGGCCGCGACCTCACGGCCGAGGCCCGGGCCGGCAAGCTGGACCCGGTCATCGGCCGCGACGAGGAGATCCGCCGCGTCATCCAGGTCCTGTCCCGACGCACCAAGAACAACCCGGTCCTGATCGGCGAGCCGGGCGTCGGCAAGACCGCCGTCGTGGAGGGATTGGCCCAGCGCATCGTCCGCGGCGACGTGCCCGAGACCCTCAAGGACAAGAAGGTCATCTCGCTGGACCTCGGCGCGCTGATCGCAGGGGCCAAGTTCCGCGGCGAATTCGAGGAGCGGCTCAAGGCGGTCCTGAAGGAGATCAAGGAGTCCGAGGGCCGGATCATCCTGTTCATCGACGAGCTGCACACCGTGGTTGGAGCCGGCGCGGCCGAAGGCGCCATGGACGCCTCGAACCTGCTCAAGCCGATGCTGGCCCGCGGCGAGCTGCACACCATCGGCGCCACGACGCTGGACGAATACCGCAAGCACATCGAGAAGGACGCCGCCCTCGAGCGGCGCTTCCAGCCGGTGGTCGTCGACGAGCCGACGGTCGAGGAGACGATCTCGATCCTGCGCGGCCTGCGCGAGAAGTACGAGGTCCACCACGGCGTCCGCATCACCGACGCCGCGCTGGTGGCCGCGGCCACGCTCTCGAACCGCTACATCACCGAGCGCTTCCTGCCCGACAAGGCGATCGACCTGGTCGACGAGGCAGCCAGCCGGCTGCGGATGGAGATCGATTCGATGCCGATCGAGCTCGACGAGCTCGAACGCCGGCGCGTCCAGCTCGAGATCGAACGCGAGGCGCTCCGAAAAGAGACCGACGAAGGCTCGAAGGCTCGACTCGAGGTGCTCGAACGCGAGCTGGCGGAGATCGGCGAGCAGGCCGCGGCCATGAAGCAGCGCTGGCAGACCGAGAAGGACGCCATCTCGGCCATCCGGGCCACCAAGTCTGAGATCGAGGCCCTCCAGGTTCGAATCGACCAGGCCGAGCGCGAGGCCGACTTCGGCACCGCCGCTCAGCTCAAGTACGGCAAGCTGCCCGAGCTGCAGCAGGCGATGAAGGAGCGGGAGGCGGCGATCGCCGCGCTCTCGGGCCCCGACCGGCTGCTCAAGGAAGAGGTCGATGCGGACGACATCGCCGAGATCGTCGCCGCCTGGACCGGCGTGCCGGTGACCAAGCTGCTCGAAGGCGAGACGGCCAAGCTCGTCCAGATGGAAGAGCGGCTGCACCAGCGCGTCGTGGGCCAGGAGGAGGCCATCCAGGCCGTCTCCGACGCCGTTCGTCGCGCCCGCGCCGGGCTCAAGGATCCCCGCCGCCCCATCGGCTCGTTCCTGTTCCTGGGACCGACCGGCGTCGGCAAGACCGAGCTGGCGCGCGCTCTCGCGGAGTTCCTCTTCGACGACGACTCGGCCATGGTCCGGATCGACATGAGCGAGTACATGGAGAAGTTCTCAGTCTCACGGATGGTCGGCGCGCCTCCCGGCTACGTCGGCTATGACGAGGGCGGCCAGCTGACCGAAGCCGTTCGCCGCCGGCCGTACCAGGTCGTCCTGCTCGACGAGATCGAGAAGGCTCATCCGGACGTCTTCAACATCCTCCTCCAGGTGCTCGACGACGGACGGCTGACCGACGGCCAGGGCCGCACGGTCGACTTCCGCAACACCGTCCTGATCATGACCAGCAACGTCGGGAGCCAGTTCATCTCGGCGTTCACGGAGCGCGGCGACGCCGGCGACGCGACGGCCTACGACCAGATGAAGCACCAGATCACCGAGGCGCTGCGGGTCCAGTTCCGCCCCGAGTTCCTGAACCGGATCGACGAGGTGATCGTCTTCCACGCCCTCAACGACGCGGACCTGGCGGCCATCGTCGATCTGCTCGTGGCCGATCTGCAGCGGCGCCTCGCCGAGCAGGAGATCGTCCTGGAGCTGACGCCGGCCGCGCGCTCGCTAATCGTTCGGGAAGGGACCGACCCGGCCTACGGGGCCCGGCCGCTCAAGCGCACCATCCAGCGGCTCGTGGAGAACCCGCTGGCTCGGGCGCTGCTGCGCGGCGAGTTCAAGCCCGGCACGAAGGTCGTGGCCGACGCGGACGCGATCGGTGGCGTGCTGGTCTTCCGTTCGGGCGACGCCACCGTCGTGGCCGACGCCACTCAGCGGCGCGACGCCCGCAAACGCTCCGTGGCGCCGGAACCCGCCGGAGCGTCCGCCGCGGCGGACCGCATCTGGACGCCGGGCCGCCCCGAGGACGAGGGCCCGAAGCGGGTCAACTAGGACGGTACCGACGTAGTCGCGCCCTCGCCGCCGAAGTTGCAGAGATGACCGCGCCTGCCGCGATTCGCTTCGGCGGGGACCTACAGTGCTCTGGCGCGGCCGGTCCGAGCGTGGCAAGCTCTGCCTGTGCCGAGCCACCGGGAGGCGGTCGGGACGCCGGTGGGATGCTTCGCCGTCTCACCGCGGAGGACGGCCGTGAGCGACGAAGGTCACTCCCTGCTCCATAGCCTGATATCGCGCCAGTCGCAACCGGTTCGGGATCTCTATTCCGGGGGGTCCCCGCTGTGGGCAACCGTCGCCGCGCGCAGGCCGTCCCACGAGTTGACCATCCGGGAGCGCCTCGAACAGTCCCGCGTCGTACCGCTGGACCTGTTTCGCGTCTACTCGGCCGGGAGCCACGTTGTCGTCGTCGCTGAGCTGCCCGGAGTGAAGGCGTCTGAGGTCTTCTTCGCCCTGGACCCGGGACTGCTCACGATCTGCACCGAGGCAAAGCCGGGTCAGGACGACAAAGACGGCGACGCCCTCTGGCAGCTTTGTCGGGAGCTGAACCGGGGAAGGTTCTGTCAGACGCTGGGCTTGCCCGGCGGCCTGTCGGTCGACCGCTGGACGGCAACCTTCGAGGACGGCGTGCTCCGTCTGCGGATCCCCAGGTCGGTCCCGGTCGGACTGCCAGCCCAAACACCTTTGCCGCACTGATCTTCCGCGGATCGGGCTAGCATCAGCGTGTGGCCGCTCGCAGACCTGGCGGCGGGCGTCGGAGGTCCCGGTGAGGTTCGAGCTGGTTCGGGAGAGACTGCGAGCGTTGCCGCGGGAGCTGCCGGCGGCGCCGGCGATCCTGACGCCGATCCGCATCGACTCGCCCGAGAGCCTGTTCCCGCCGCGACCGCTGGCGCCGGTCAAGCAGGCGGCCGTGCTGGTGCTGCTCTTCCCCGACGACGAGGGGGAGGGGCGCGTCCTGTTGACGACCCGCGTCCCGGACCTGAGCTCGCACGCCGGCGAGGTCAGCTTCCCCGGCGGTTCGGCCGAGCTGGACGATGCCGACCCCGTAGGCACGGCGCTGCGCGAGGCGGCCGAGGAGATCGGCCTTGACCCGAAGGCCTGCGGGCTGCAGGTGGCGGGTCCGCTCGAGCGGTTCCTCATCCCGGTGTCGGGGTTCCGCGTGACGCCCGTGGTCGCCCTGGCCGACCGGCGCCCGGATTGCCAGCCCGCCCCCGACGAGGTAGCTCGGATCATCGAGCCGCCGGTCGAGGCCTTCCTGCCCGAGGCCCCCGTCGAGCTCGAAGAGCGGGTCATCCGCGAGCGCCTGATCCGATACGGCGTCTACCCCGTCGAAGGCGAGCGAGTCTGGGGCGCCACGGCTCGAATTCTCGGCCAGCTCGGAGCTCTCCTGGCGTCCGAGCCGGAGGCCGGGCAGGGCGCCGGGCCGAGCGCCGGGCCGGTCTCATCCGGCGAGAAGCCGCGAGTTCGCTACGCCATCCACGCGGACCAACCCGCGATCGACGCCTTCCTGGCCGCCATGGCCCCCGAGCTCGCCCGCTCACTGCCGCCCGCCTCCGAGCTGCTGCTGGCCGAGGTCTCCGGTGAAGTCGTCGGGCTGGCCAGCTGGGCGCCGTGGAATCGACCGCACCCGGAAGAGGAGCCGCGCGGCTTCGACGGGCTCACCTTCGACGACGGCAGCCCGGCGGCGGAGCTCACGCTGCTCGCGGTGGCCCCGCAGCTGCGCGGGCAAGGGATCGGCCGGAGCCTGACCGACGCCATCGCCGCCGCCGCCAGCTCGGCCGGAGGTCGCCGACTGCTGGCCTGGACACTCGCCGACACGGCGATCCATCCCTCTTCAGTGGCGGCGCGCGCCTTCTTCCGGGCTAATGGGTTCCGGGACCTGGCGGTGGACCGCCGTTACCTGGCCCATGGCGAGGATCGCCTGCTGCTGAGCCGCTCCCTCTGAGATAGGCTTACCCGGCCGAACGGGTGGCCCGACCGGCTCCCGGCGGATCGATCGACTCGCGGATTCGATCGCCCGGACAATCGGTTGCCGCGACTGGAGGGACCCGATGAGAATGCTGCCCGTCGCGAAGCTCGAGCCGACTTCGACTCAACCCGGACCGCGTCGGCGCCTCATCGCACCGCCGCTCGTGGCGGCCCTCGCGCTGGGCGTGTTCGGCTTCATGGCCGCCGGCCTCGCCTCCGCGGGGCCCGTCACGGCTACCAAACCCACCGCGACTGCCAAACCCACCGCGACTGCCGAACCCACCGCGACTGCCGAACCGACCACCGCGGTCGAACCAACTCCGGTGCCGGAGCCCACGATGTCGCCCTTCGTCCCCGGCCGCCACGTCTACGACAACGGGGACGTGCTCTCCGCGCGTTCGGCGGCCACGGCCGACGCCCTGGCGGCGCACATCGAGGCGATGGGGGGCGGGCGGGTCGTGATCTACACCGCGGCGAGCCCCGCGGATCTGCCGATCACTCGCACCCTGGCCGAGGACTGGCAGGTCGACGGCATGCTGCTGGACGGCTCGGGCAGCAACGACGGGTATCTCCTCCTCGGCGACGCTCTCAAGGGCAAGCTCGGCGCCAAGCAGGCCGACGCCCTCGACTCGTCGCCGGGAATGGAGACGCTCGAGAGCTGGATGTTGAGCGAGCTGGCCCGCGCGGACGGGTGGTTGAGCGGGACGCACGTCTTCGACGGAGCGGCAGCCCTTGACGCGACCGGCAAGCAGAAGGCCGAGGCCGCGGTCAACTATCTCTCCACCAAGCTCGGCGCGTCGGTCTACGTCGACATCTCGCTCGGCGGGGACGACCCGTCGACCGTTGCCTTCTTCAACGGCGCCCACCTGAGCAGCAGTCTCGGCACTTCTCTCGTGATCGCGCTGGCTGTCTCCGACAAGCAGATAGGCGGATACACATCCTCGAGCGGCAGCCTGTTCGGCAACTACAAGGCGGGGTCGCCTTGGACTGGCAACGACCTCGCGAACGAGCCCGCCGCCAATGGCGATGTCCAGGCCGCGCTGCTGGCGGCGATCGACGCCGTCCACAGCGGCTCGCCCTACGAGAGCAACTCCCTTCCCGGCGATCTCATTCCGTGGCTGATCTTCGCCGGCGTGATCGTCGTCATCTCGGTCGCCTCGCCGTTCCTGATCGGTCCGTGGCTGATCCGCAAGCTGAGCGGCACGACGGGTCCGATCAATGGCGGCCTGCCCGGTGACGCGATCATCGAGAGCATCGCCGACACCGGCGTGACGGTGACGATGTCCTCGGTCGGGCCCAACGCGCCGGACTACAAGCTCGGCCTGCAGGTCACTCCGGCCGGCGGCGGCGCGCCGTATCACGTCGATGCGAAGGCGCTGATCCCGCGGATCTTCGTGCCGATGATCGTGCCCGGGGCGCACGTCGGCGTCCTGATCGACCCGAACGATCCGACGAAGATCTCCCTCGACTACAGCCGCATGGGCGGCGGGGACACCGCGGCCGCAGGTGCCGGTGCCGGTGGCGTGGACTTCAGCTTCGATGCCAGCGGCCAGCCGACCGCCGGCGAGGTCTCGGCCCTCGTGGGAGCGGTGCGCGGCGGAGAGCTGCCAACGCACAGCGGCAGCGCCGATCATCTTCTGGCCACCGGTACGCATGGCACCGCGGTCATCACCACGGCCCAGCCGCTGGGCAAGACCGTCGGCCAGGTCAGCCCGGGGGCCGATCCGTCGCGCCGCGACGACCCGGTCTGGGTCTTCACCGTCGATGTGACCGTGGCCGGCGAGAAGCCGTTCCCGGCGGTTTTCGGTCATCGGGTGCCCATCGCCAAGGTGACATCGGTCGCCCCCGGCGTGAAGCTCGCCGTCGCCGTCGACATGGCCGACAGGAACCAGGAAGTCGCGATCGACTGGGACAAGTCGCCGATCGGCGCTTAGCCGGCAAGCATCCCCGTCCGGCCGAGGGGCGCGCCTGCCCCGGGGCGGCGCGCCTGCTGCGCTGACGCTGTTCGAAGGCTGCGGTGCCGGATATCGTGACACCGACAGATCCGCGCCCCGTCAAGGAGGGGCGAACAACGCAGGAGGGACATATGTCGTCCGACGACATGCTCGGCTGGGGAATATTCCTCGTCTCGTTCGGCATTCCCGTGATCGTCGTGATCTGGTTTCTCCTCAGGTTCAGGGGCACGACGGGGTCGATCAAGAACGGCATCCCGACCGATGCCCTGATCCAGAGCATCGCCGAGACTGGCATGACCATCACTTCGCCCGGCGCCGGACCTGAAGCGCCGGTCTACAAGCTCGGCTTGCTGGTCACGCCCCCGGGTGGCGGCACGCCATACGCGGTCGAGGACACGCACGCCATTCCGCGCATCTTCGTGCCGATGGTCATGCCCGGCGCCCGCATCGGCGTCCTAGTCGACCCGAAGAATCCCGCGAAGGTCGTCCCGGACTGGCAGCGGCTCAACGCTCCCGGCACGGCCGCCGCCACTCCCTACGCAGGCAGCTCTTATGCGAGCGAAGCGGCCGCCATCCTGGGGGGGCCGGAGCCGTAGCCGGAACCGTCATGGAGAACCCGGGCGGAGTCACGGTCACCTTCGACGCCCAGGGCAATCCCGTGAGCGGTGTCAACGACATGGTCGGGGCCGTTCGCAGCGGAAACATGCCCACCATCAAGGGCAAGGCGGCGACGATCCTCGCCACCGGCACGCACGGCACCGCTGTCGTGACCACGGCTCAGCCGCTCGGCAAGCTCGTTCGCGACATCGACCCCAGCGCCGACCCTGCCCGCCTAGACGACCCGGTCTGGCTATTCACCCTCGAGGTCAGCCTGGCCGGCCGAACGCCGTTCCCGGCCATGTTCGGCCACCGCGTTCCGATCGCCAAGGTGGCCCAGATCGCGCCCGGAGTGAAGCTGTCCGTGGCAGTCGACGAGTCGAACCCCTCCCAGGACGTCGCGATCGACTGGGACAAGTCCCCCGTTGGCGCCGCCTGACGAGCCGGCCGCGGCCGCCAGCCGGGTGCTCGGTCAGGTTGCGCGGAGTGCTACCACGGCTCCCTCTCGGGCGATTCGCGGTCGCCGGGTCGGCCGCCCGGTTCGTGGACGAGCCCGCCGTCGGCAGGCTTCCGCTCGGCGTTCGACCGCTCGGCGTTCGACCGCTCGGCCGGCTCGACAGGAAGCTCGACCGCCCCGCCCTCGAGCATGAGCAAGCCCGGATCCTCGACCGTGAACTCCACGACCAGCGCCCGCATCGGGGTTTGCTCCGTCCATGCGGCGTGGACGACGTTGGGCGGCCAGACGACAGCCTCCCCGGCGGCGACGCGGGCACGCTCGTCGCCGACCTGGACGAAGCCGCCGCCCTCGATGACCACGAAGTAGGTCAGGTTCGGGTTGGAGTGCGCCGCCATCGCCGCGTTCGGCCGAAAGGCAAGCTCGGCGATCGCTCCCCGATGGTCGCCGTGGATCGATTGCCCGTCCACTCCGTGCGTGCCCGAGGGGCCGTCGGGGCGCCGGTGCCCGATACCGAACCGGCGGATCTCCATGGCCTGTCAGGGCCGGCGGGTTGCGAGAGCCGCGGTGGGACGCACGCGGTCTACTCGGACGCTACCGGCGGCGGCGCTTGGTGTTGGCGGCGGGGCGCTTGCGGATCGTGGCCTCGGGATGTGCCGTCTTGGAGCGCTGGAAGTAGCGCTGCCGGGCAAGTCGCTCCTCATAGGCCTGGATGAGCGGCGGGAAGTGGACGAAGCGGATCCAGACGAAGAGGATCGCGCCGCCGACCATCGTGGGCAGGACGAAGAGGAAGTCGAAATTGAAGATGACGTACATGATCAAGAGGCTGAAGGTTCCGATCGAGGTCCACAGCAGCCACTCGTTCAGGTCGAGGAAGACGGCGTAGTTGCGCAGCCTCCGGCCCTGGAAGTTGTAGAAGAAGATCGTCAGCAAGAGTATGGCGGCCGAGAACATCCACGTGATCGTGAAGATCGGCGCGAAGTTGTCGGTGTTGAAGCCGATGAAGAGGTATTCCCACGGCGCGCGGTTCACGCGGACCTCCGTGCCTGATAAGTCGATGTGGTCGTGCGACCTGGATGTGCGCCGATCTGCCAGGGCCGGCGTCGAGCGGCGGCATCGAGGGCGGGCCCGGCTGCCGACGCCGGCGACCGGGCGCCTGCGATCTTTGCCTCCGCTGAGTATGCCATGACACGGCCCGCCTGACCCGGCGCTACGCCGGGGACGCCGTCCGTGGCCCGGTCGCACGGCGGAATTGCTGAAAGCTGGGGCCGGCCGAGACGGGGCCGGCGCTATACTCGGCCCAATCCGGCAACTCCGGGCCACCACGCTGCCTGGCGCGCGGCTCGCCTATTGCTCGAGCACCTCCGGAAGCGCGGCGCCGCCTGGTCGTGGATCTCCGGATCGCCTGCAGTTGGGAGGTAGGCCTGGTGCGAGCCCTGCTCTCGGTGGCCAACCGCGAGGGCATCGGCCCGTTCGCTCGAGACCTCCTCTCGGTGGGCGTCGAGGTTTTCGCCACCGAGGGCACGCGCGAGTTCCTCGCCAATGAGGGCGTCGAGGTCCAATCCGTCTCCGAGCTGACCGGCGCGGAGCCGATCGCCGGTGGCCAGGTCAAGACGCTCCACCCTGCTATCTATGCGGGCATCCTGGCTCGCCGCGACCGGCCCGAGCAGCTTGCCGAGCTGGCGGCGCAGGGGATCGGCCTGATCGACCTGGTGGCCGTCAACGTCAGCCGTTTCGCTCCGCAGGTCGGCGCCCGGCTCGTGCCGATAGACGAAGCCATCGAGATGATCGACGTCGGCGGCGCCGCGCTCCTCGCAGCGGCGGCGCGCAACTACGCCGGCGTGGCCGCAGTCGCGAACCCGACCCGCTACCCGACGGTCATCGGCGAGATCCGCCAGCGTGGGGCCGTCTCCGCCGAGCTCCGCCAGGACCTTGCCGCCGAGGCGTACGGCCTCGTCGCCGCGTACCACGCCGAGGTCGCGGCATACCTCTCCAACGTCTGCGGCCAGACCTTCCCCAGCCGCCTGGCGATGGTCCTCGAGAAGGTGGACGACCTGCGCTACGGCGAGAACCCCACCCAGCCGGCCGCCTTCTACCGCGAGACGACCCATCGCTCCGGCACGCTCGCCGACGCCAACCAGATCCAGGGGTCGCGGCCCTCCTTCAACGATCTGCTGGACCTGGACGCGGCTTACGCGTTCGCGATGGACTTCACCTCGCCGACGGCGGTCATTGTCAAGCACACCGATCCGGTGGGGCTCGCTTCCGCGGACGAGCTCGTCGAGGCGTACCGCAAGGCCCTGGAGACCGATTCGGTCTCGTGCTTCGGCGGCATCGTCGGCGTCAACCGCGACCTGGACGGCGCCACGGCGCGTGAGATCGCGGCCAACTCGTACGAGGCGGTCGTGGCTCCGTCGTTCAGCCAGGCCGCCATAGGGATCCTGGCCCAGAAGCCGCAGCTCCGACTCCTCGCCGTGCCCGAGAGCCCCAGCGATGGTCCGCGCGACTACGGCATCGCCAACCTGGACTTCAAGCGCATCGCCGGCGGGCTCCTGGTCGAGGCGAAGGACGAGCTGGGCCTCGACAAGACGCAGCTCCACGTGGTCACGAAGCGACGGCCCACGCTCGAGGAGCTGACCGACCTGCTGTTCGCCTGGCGGACGGTCCGCCACGTCCGATCGAACGCGATCGTGCTGGCGCGAAATGCCTCGACGGTGGGGATCGGGGCGGCCCAGGCGAGCCGCCAGACGGCCGTCGAGATCGCCCTGCGGCGAGCCGGCGACCGGGCCCGGATGGCGGTCATGGCCAGCGACGCCTACTTCCCGTTTCCCGACGGGATCCAGTTCGCGGCCCAGGCCGGGGTCACGGCGATCATCCAGCCCGGCGGCTCGATCCGCGACGACATGGCCATCGAGGTCGCCGATCGCCACCACATGGCGATGGTCTTCACCGGGCGGCGCCACTTCCGCCACTGAGCCCGAGGCCGGTGCGCGGATTCCCGAAGATCGAGTGATCCGGCGGGCCCGCTCATCCGAATCAGAGGGTGACAGCCGATCGGAACCTGACGGGCCGGTTGGTTGGTCGGAGGAAGGGAAGCCCGGTCTTCCGGGTGGAGGGGACGAAGCGGGCGACAGGTCGGTGCCCAGACAGCCGGCGAGGGGCCCTGTCGCCCGTTTCGCATGCCTGGGGCACCCCCATCGGCGCTCGGCGACGCGTATCCTCTGCGCGGCAACCCGGCCGCGGCGCCGGCAGGGCCCTGGTTCGGGCGGCGCAGCGAGAGGTGGGAGATGAGACGTTTCGGCGCCGGGCTCGCAGCCCTCGTGCTCCTGATGGGCCTCCTGCCGTTCACCCTCAGCAGTTGCTACATAGCCTGCGGCTGCGCGACGCCGCCCGACCAGAACCAGACGCCGCCGCCCATCCAAGCCGAGGACGCCGCCACCTCCGCGGCGAAACTCGCCGGCGTGCCTGCGATGACGGCGGATCTGACCGGCGGTGCCGGCGGAAGGCTCTTCTACAGGGCGACCGCGGCGAACACGGTTGCCTTCGTCGACGCGATCTCCGGCATCGTCGTCGAGGTGGTCCTGGAAGATCGGCTGCCGGACAACGCGACCGTCTCGGCCACTACCGCCGGCGCCAGCACGGCTGCGGAGACATTCATGCAGCGGACCGGCCTGGACACCGCCAGCCTCACCGAGTCGGCCCGGCTGACCCGACAGGCCGGCGTGGCCGCCTATGACGTCGAATGGAAGGAATCGGGCGGTGGCGGAGCCACCAGGTTCGCCGTCAGCGTGAACGCGTCCACCGGGTCCGTGTTCGCATACGTCGACCTTCGGATGCAGCTCAGTGTGACTGCGCCGATCGTCGGCCAGGCGAGGGCAACCGAGCTTGCGATTGCCGCGCTGAGCGTGCCCGGCGAGCAGGTGACCTCGGCCGAGCTGGCGATCGACTTCGCGACCGGAGCTCAGGCGTCCGCCTGGGAGGTAGGTCTTGGCGTGCCAAGCCCGACCCAGGCGGATGTCTTCGAGCACGGCGCCCTGGTCCGCGTTGACGCGGTCACCGGTGAGGCGACCATCGTCAAGTCGTAGCCCGAGGGCCGACGGTGTCCGGTCCTCCGCCGTTGACCCACGCCCCTGCGCGCGCGTCCCAGCCGGCGACGGCCCGGACGGCTGAGGCGCCCTCGATCGATTCCTGGCGGGCGCGCGCCTGCTCGACCGATTCTTGCCAGCCGGGCGGAACCAGATCCGGGGCGAGGTCCGACATGGGTGCCAGGACGAAGAGGCGGCAGCCCGCTTCCGGATGCGGGATCTCCAGCAACCGCGTCGCCTTGGCCGGGGCGAGCGAGCGGCCCTCCTCCGGCCGCTCCACCGACACTCGCTCCTCGCCAAAGAGCAGCAGATCGAGGTCCAGCTCGCGCGGGCCGTAGCGGAAGCGCTCCTGCCGCCCGAATGCCCGCTCGATCGACTTGAGGGCGAGCAGGAGTGCGATCGGGCCGGTGGCGTCGGGGCCGCCAGGACCGGCCGGCACGTCCAGGGCGACGACCGCGTTGTGGAAGTCGGGCTGGTCCGTGACTTCGACCGGCGTCGTGACATACAGGCGCGACACGCCGGCGAGGCGGGCCCCGGGCAGGGCCGCCAGGGCGTGGACGGCGGCCGTCAAGGTCTTCCGGGCATCGCCCAGGTTCGCCCCGAGACCGACATACGCCCGAACCGTTGGCATCGACCGACTCCCGATGTAGCGGCGGCGGCTCGACTCACGGCCGCAACCCGGAACGCCGCGGCTAGACTCCGCTGGTGCGCCCCGTTGTCGTGCTCATTTTCCACGCCGAGGCCCCGATTGATGCGGGTCCGCTGGTGCGTGCGCTGGCCGAGGCGCGCCGCTCCCTGGCGGAGCGGCAGCGGGTCGCCTTTGTGGCGGCCGGCGCCGACGAGGCGGTCATCGTGGCTGGGCCGCCCGACGGGGTGAGCTTTGGGGAGCGCCTCGGGGCGGCGATGCGGGCCCGGACGGGAAGCGCCGGCGGCGCCATCGTCCTCGGTTCGGGGAGCATCCCCCTGGCGCGGACGGCGGATCTGCGACGCTTCGTGGAGCTGGCCGCGGGGCCCGGCGGGCACGCCCTCGCGAACAACCGCTATTCGGCCGACGTGGTGGCGGTCTCGCGGGCGGCCGACCTGGTCGAGCTGCCGCCACTCCCCGCCGACAACGCCCTTCCCCGATGGCTGGAGGAACGAGCCGGGGTGGCCGTCGCGGACCTCCGGTCGCGCTGGCGGCTGGGCGTCGACATCGACACGCCGCTCGACCTGATCGTGCTCGGCTCGGGGCGGCGTGGGGGCGCCGCGACGAGCGGCCTCCACGGAACGGCGCCGCTCATCGGCGAACGGCTGGCGGCACTCGCCGATGTTCTGACGAATCGCCGAGCCGAGCTGCTGGTTGCGGGGCGCATCTCCGCAACGACGCTGCGCTGGCTGGAGAGCGGCGCAGCCTGCCGCGTTCGGGCCCTCGTCGAAGAGCGGGGGCTCCGCGCCGCGACGCTCCTGGCCCAATCCGGCGCCACCACCGGCTCCCGGCCCCCTCACTCCGTCCTCGGGGAGTTGCTCGACCGCGACGGCCCCGAATCCCTGGCCCGCACCGTGGCCGCGCTGGCCGACGCCGCGCTGATCGACACGCGCGTCCTGTTCGCCCATCGCCACGGCGCCGACGAGGCAGCATGGCCGCGGCCGGAGGATCGATTCGCCTCGGACCTGCTGCTGTCCGCGTCCATCGCCGACCCGTGGCTTCGCGCCCTCACCGCGTCGGCCGCCACCGCACCCTCCGACCACCCGATCCTGCTCGGCGGCCACACGCTGGTGAACGGCGGGCTGCGCCTGCTCGCGCAGCGAGCTCGTGCGGCGGCCCGATGACGCCCGAACCGCGGCCCCCGTCGTCCGGTCGCCCGTCGCCGGCCGACCCCCGGTCTCCGTCCGAACCTTCAGCCGACCGTTCGTCCGACCGTTCGTCCGACCGTTCGTCCGAGCTTGCCGCCCTCCTCCGCGCCGAGATCGATTCGGCCCCAGACCGCCGAATCACGTTCGCGCGCTTCATGGAGCGCGCCCTCTACGAGCCCGAGCTGGGCTACTACAGCCAGCCCGAGGATCGTCCCACCGAGGCCGGCGATTTCCTGACCGCGCCCGAGACGCACCCGATCTTTGGCTGGACGATCGCCCGCCGGATCGAGGCTCTGTGGGCCGACCTGGGCGAGCCGGCGCCGTTCGGCCTGATCGAGTACGGCGCGGGCTCGGGCACGCTCGCGCTCTCGATCCTCGACGGGCTGCGCCGTCACGGCTCGACCGGTCTTCTCGCGGCCATCCGCTACGAACCGGTCGAGTCGAACCCGAACCGCCTGGTCGACCTTCGCGAGAGGTTCAAAAAGGCCGGCCTTGCCGAGCGCCTGGTGCCGGCCGGCTCTCCATCGGACGAGGCCGTGCCCGTCACCGGCGTCATCCTTGCCAACGAGTTCCTCGACGCCCTGCCGGTCCACCGCGTGGTCGTCCGGGGCGGGCAACTGCTCGAGCTGTTCGTCACGTGGCGAGAGGGCTTCGCCGAGGTCCCGGGCCAGCCATCGACGCCCGAGCTCGCCCGCCGTCTCGCCGACGACGGGATCGTGCCCGACCAGCTCGCCGAGGGCCAGGTCGCCGAGATCTGCCTCGGCCTCGCCCCGTGGCTCGACGACGTGGCCCGCCGCCTGGCTCGCGGTTACGTGGTCGCCATCGACTACGGCTACGAGGCCGCCGAACTCTACGGCCCTCGCCGCCTCGCCGGGACGCTGCTCGGCTACCGCGGCCATCGCGTGAGGGAGGATCCGTTCGCCGAGGTCGGCCTGACCGACGTGACCGCCCACGTCGACTTCACCGCGCTCCGGCTCCTCGGGGAGCGGCGCGGCCTCCGTTCCGTGGCCCTGACGACGCAGTCGGAGTTCCTCGTCGCCGCCGGCCTGGAGTCGGAGCTGCAGGCGCTCCAGGCCTCGCCCGAGACCACGCCCCAGGACTACATGCGCGCCCGCTCGGGCATCGTGCGCATGCTCGACCCCCGCCACATGGGCCGTTTCCGGGTGCTGACCCTGGCTCGATAGGGCACTTCCCGTATTGCCGGGGCGTGTGGAAACCGGGCAACCTACCCCTCGGAGCGGGGGAGCGCGACGGGGCCGTCGAATCGTGGGATCGATCCGGCCCTCGGCGCGCCGCTCCACCAATAGCGAACGTTCGTGTGCAGCCGCCAGTCGCTACCCCGCTGGCGGACTAGCCGGAGACGCGGGCGGCACGACTAGCCCCGAGCCGCCCGCGCCGGCTTTTCTGGGCCCCGCGCAGGCCAGCACCACCGAGCGCCAGCGCGCCCGCGATTCCCGGCCCCCCCGGCCCTGCTGGTAGACTTCCCGATGGACCGCGAGGGATCGGGCATCGAACCCGGCCCCGCGTCCCGAGATCAAACGCGTATGCCCGACGCCCCGCGGAACGCCCACCGCGGACGGCAGGTACGGCTGGAGAAAGATGACCGGCATCTGGTACGTCCTTGGCTTGGCCGCCGCGGGAGTCGGTTTCGTATTCCTCGTCATCGGCCTGGCCTGGGTCCTCTCGCACCGCAACCGCGGCGATCGCCACAAGGGCATGCCGTACGAGAGCGGCATCGACACCTTCGGCGACACCTGGGGCCGGTTCAGTGTCTCCTTCTACATCTACGCCCTTCTCTTTGTCGCCTTCGACGTCGAGGTCGTGTTCCTCTTCCTGTGGGCGATCGTTCTGCGAAGTCTGCTGCTGGGCGGCCTGGTGAGCATGGGCACCTTCGTGCTCGTCCTCCTGCTCGGGCTGGCCTACGCCTGGCGGAAGGGAGTCCTGACGTGGCGGTAGGCGATCGAGGGTCGAGCGGAGCCAAGGCGGCGCCGGGCCAGCTCGCACCCCTCGCCCCCGGCGAGCTGACCGCGCCGATCATCGTGCCCAACACTCTCTGGCGGGCGGCCAACCCGCTCGCGTACGACGGCGGACGTCCGGCCGAGGTAACCCACCTGCGCGAGTTCGGCCTGACCGATGCCGGGCGTCGCGACGACGCGCGCTGGGGCGCGCTCCAGATCGTGCCGACCAAGGCGGATTACATCCTCGACCTCATCCGGGCGAACAGCCTCTGGCCGCTCCTTTCGGGCCTGGCGTGCTGCGCCTTCGAGATGATGTCCGGCGCCACCAGCAGGAACGACATGGACCGCTGGGGCATGTTCCCGTTCCGGGCATCGCCGCGCCAGTCGGACGTGCTCATCGTCGCCGGAACGCTCACCACCAAGATGTCCGGGCCGTTGATCCGGCTGTGGGAGCAGATGCCCGAACCCAAGTGGTGCGTGGCTCTCGGCGACTGCACCGTGTCGGGCGGCCGCTACAAGAGGAGCTACTCCACGGTCCAGGGGATCGACCGGGTCATGCCGGTTGACGTCTACATTCCCGGCTGCCCGCCCCGCCCCGAAGGCCTCATCTACGGGATGATGCAACTCGGACAGCTCGTCAAGGATCGGCGCGGGCAGTGGCCCGAGCGCGAGATCGGCCCCACCGTACCGGACAAGATCTGACCGATGGATCGCACCCTCAAGCGCCGCCTGGAAGCGCGCGTCGGCTCGCAGCTGCGCGGGCCGATTCGGCAGCGCAAGGACCAGACCGAGATTCGAATCCAGGCGGGCGACGTTCCGGACGTGCTCCGCACCGTGCACGACGCCGTCGATCTCCGCTTCGAGATCCTGGCCGACCTGGCCGGGGTCGACACGGGCGAGCACATGCAGGTCGTGTATCACCTGTGGAGCGAGACCAGCCCGGACTGGCTGCGCATCATCGTCGACGGCCTGTCCCGCGAGGACCCGCGGTGCCCCTCCGCCACGTTCCTTTGGACCGGCGCGGAGTGGCTCGAGCGCGAGGCCTACGACATGTTCGGGATCGTCTTCGAGGGCAACCGCGACCTGCGCCGCATCTTCATGCCGCCCGACTACACGAGCTTCCCGCTCCGCAAGGATTTCCTCCTGCCCGACGACGCGGCCCGATCCCCGGGCGAGGGCGTCCGGCACGTGGAGCGTCCCTACGCCCCGGCCATAGTGGCCGACGATCCCGCGGCCGGCATCCGCCGGGCTCCGGCGAGCTGAGGACAGAGATGCCCACCCGCCCGACCCGAACGAAGCCGCAAGCCGAGGAGCAGCGCCCGTCCGAGCAGCGTCCGCCCGAGCAGCATCGCTCCGAGGACGACCCGCGCATCATGCTCGACCGCGAGATCACCGCGGACCTGTACGCGCCGATCCCGCCCTACCCCACTCAGACCGAGCGCGAGGCCGAGTTCTACACCCGCGGGGACGGGGAGATGTTCATCAACATCGGCCCGCACCACCCGGCCACGCACGGCGTCCTGCGCCTCGTCCTGAAGCTCTCGGGCGAGCAGATAGTCGACGTGGACCCGGTCCTCGGGTACCTCCACCGCGGCGTCGAGAAGATCTGCGAGAACTCGGACTACTACCACGTCATCGACCAGGTGGACCCGCTCGAGTACGTCAGCTCCCTGTTCCAGGAGTGGGCCGCGGTCCTCTCGTTCGAGCAGCTCATGGACGTGGAGGTGCCGCGACGGGCGGAGTACATCCGTGTCCTCTCCGGCGAGCTGCTGCGCGTCGCCAGCCACACCCTCTACATGGGCTTCCTGGCCCTGGACCTGGGCGGCCTGACCCCGATCCTGTACAGCTTCATCGAGCGCGACGAGATCATGGAGATGCTGGCGGCCCTGACCGGCGCGCGGATGCTCTTCAACTACTTCCGCATCGGCGGCGTGAACGGCGACCTGAACCACGAGTTCATGAGCCGCCTGGGCGACTGGATGAGCCGGGCCGCGAAGCAGACCGAGGCCAATGCCGGGCTGCTCAACGAGAACGAGATCTTCGTCCGACGGACCCGGGGCGTCGGCGTCATGGATCGCCAGATGGCCCTCCGCTTCGGCGTCACGGGCGGGAACCTGCGCGCTGCCGGCGTGCCGTTCGACATCCGACGAGCCCACCCCTACAGCGTCTACCCCGAGCTCGACTTCAACATCCCGACCCGCGATGAGGGCGACTCGCTGGCCCGCTACCTGATCCGCCTGGATGAGGTCCGCGAGTCGATCAAGATCATCGACCAGTGCCTCCACAACATGCCCGACGGCCCGGTCATGGCCAGGCTGCCGCGCCTGCTCCGGCCGCGGCCCGGGCGCGCCTGGGGCGCGTGCGAGGGCCCGCGAGGAATGCTCGGCGTGTACACGATCAGCGACGGCTCGGACCAGCCGTTCCGCTTCCGAATCCACGATCCGAGCTTCATGAACCTGGAGACGGTGCCGTCTCTTTTGCCCGGCAACCTGCTGGCGGACACGATGGCCATCGTCGCCTCGCTCGACCCGGTCCTGGGCGGGATCGACAAGTGAGAGCCGCCCGAATGACCTTCGCCGCCCGGACCTGGGGCCGGATGTCGTTGACCGCCCGGTTCACCGCGATCCTCCTGCCGCTGGCCGTGCTGCTCGCCGTCGGCACGGTCGTGGGCATCGTCTTCATCCTGCCGCCCACGATGGACTTCCTGGGGGCGAACCTGCCGCTGGTGCGGTTCGCCGTCGCGGTCGTGGGGATCCTCGTCCTGACCATCCCGACGGCCTTCGTGCTGATCTACATGGAGCTCAAGGTCATCGCCCGCATGAACCTGCGGGTCGGGCCGAACCGGATCGGCCCCTGGGGCGCGGCGATGAGCCTAGTCCACGGCTTCAAGGTTCTGACCAAGGAGGACTTCGCGCCTACCGGCGCCGACCTGACGGTCTTCACGCTGGCCCCGGTCGTCACCTTCCTGGCCAGCGTCATGACCCTGCTGGTCATCCCGTTCGCCCCCGGACTCTTCGGCCAGGATCTCAACATCGGCGTGCTGTACTTCTTCGCCATGGGCGGGCTTTCCGTCCTGGGCCTGCTGATGGCTGGCTGGGCGAGCTTCAACAAGTACTCGCTCCTGGGCGGGCTCCGCTCGGCGGCCCAGATCGTCAGCTACGAGATCCCGCTCACGATCTCCGTCGTGGGCGTGATCATCCTGGCCGGCACGATGAGCATGAACGCGCTGGTCCTGAAGCAGTCGGGCTCGGCGCTCGACTGGTTCGCCTTCAAGCAGCCCCTGGCGGTGCTCATCTTCTTCATCGCGGCCACGGCCGAGGCCAACCGCACCCCGTTCGACATGACCGAGGCTGACTCGGAGATCGTCGCCGGCTTCGCCACCGAGTACTCGGGGATGCGCTTCGGCTTCTTCTTCTTCGCCGAGTACGTGAACGTCTTCATCGTCTCGGCGCTGCTGGTCACGCTCTTCTTCGGCGGCTGGACGGCCCCGTTCGACTGGCCCTGGCCGTACAACCTGAACTGGCTGGACGCGTCGGGCATCGGCATCCTCTGGCTCCCGATCGCGCTGGCCGTCCTGGTGATCGCCACGGACATCCTGGGCGCGGCGATCTGGCTGCTCGGCGGCAGGTCGTGGAGCGCCCCGGCGGCCTTCGGCCTCGGCCTCCTGATCGCCGGCGCCGGCGTCACGGCCGCGGCCGGCCTGGCCTGCTTCATCGCCTTCGACTGGGTCCAGGGCATCTTCTGGTTCATGGCCAAGACCTACGTCTTCGTCTTCACCTTCGTCTGGATGCGGGGAACCCTGCCACGCGTTCGCGTGGATCAGCTGATGGGCTTCGCCTGGAAGTGGCTGCTGCCCGCCTCGCTCCTTAACCTGTTCGTGACGGCCGCCGCCGTCATCATCCTCAACCAGCCGGCGACCCCGCGATGACCTTCATCCCCGGCCTCGGCATCGCGAAGGGGATGGCGCTGACGCTGCGCCGCTTCTTCGCGCCCAAGGCCACCATCCAGTACCCCGAGACCAGGCCGGACATCGCGGTCCGCTTCCGCGGGCGGCTGCAGCTGCTCTACGACGAGTTGGGCAACATCAAGTGCGAGACCTGCTTCCAGTGCGCCCAGGCCTGCCCGGTCGAATGCATCGACATGGGCGGCCACGATACGAAGAGCCGCTTCTACACCCACTGGGGCCCGGCCGAGACGTACGCCGAACGGCGCGAGGAGTCCGCCCTGCGGCGCTCCGGCCGGCCGGTGCCGGACCGGGCCTTCACTCACTTCGAGCCGGTTGATCTGGTGGCCGTCGAGGAGATCCTCGAGAGGCGCGACTACGACCCGGGCAAGATGCTGCCGATCCTCGAAGAGGTCCAGGCCGCGTACGGATACCTGCCGATCGCGGCGATCAAGCACATCAGCCACGTGACCGGCGCCTCGTACGCGCTGGTGTACGGGACGGCGACCTACTACAGCCACCTGAGCTTCGAGCGAAAGGCCCGAACGGTCGCGGTCTGCCGCTGCACCAGCTGCCTCCTCGCCGGGTCCGGCCGAATCGCGAACGCGATCGGCGAGGGCCTCGGGACGAAGCTCGGCGGCGGGCCGGCTGACGGCGTGGCGCTCGAGCAGCTCCCCGCCCACGTCCCCGGCGCGGCTTCGCCGCTCGTCACGCTGGACGGCCAGCCCCAGCCCGACGTGACCGAGACGAGCGCCGCCGCGTGGAGCCGCTCCCTGACCAGGAAGACCGTGGCATGACCAGCGCGAACGTCCTCCCGACGCCGGACAAGTGGCCGCACCTGCTCCTGCCGCCCGCATCGGGAAGTGGCGCGGCCGGCGCGGGTGGCGCGGCCCCGACGGATCTCGACGCGGCCGTGGCAGCCGGCGCCTTCAAGGGCCTCACCGAAGCGATCCGGGCTATGACCGCCGGCGAGATCGTGGCCGCCCTGGCCGCCTCCGGGTTGCGCGGCCGCGGCGGGGCGGGCTTCCCAACCAGCGAGAAGTGGCGCGCCTGCGCCCTGGCCCAGGCCGATCGCCGCTACGTCGTCGTCCACGCCTACCAGGCCGATCCCGCCGTCTTCACCGATCGCGTCCTCCTCGAGCGCAATCCCTACGCCGTCCTCGAGGGAGCGGCCATCGCCGCCATCGCGGTGGGAGCCTCGGACGTCATCGTCGCGCTGCGCGCCGAGTGGACCGAGGCCGTGACCACGCTCGAGACCTCCATCCGCGAAGCACAGGACGCCGGCTACCTGGGCGACGACGTCCTGAGCAGCGGCCGCGACATCCACGTCGAGGTCAGGCCGCTCCAGGGCGCGTACATGCTGGGCGAGGAGACGGTCCTTCTCAAGGCCATCGAGGGCCGGCGCGGCCAGCCCGAACAGCAGCCGCCTTACCCGACGACCAGAGGCCTGTACGGCAAGCCGACCCTCGTCCACAACGCCCAGACCTTCGCCGTCATCCCCGGGATCGTCACCGGCGGCCCGGGCAGCTACCTCGAGGCCGAGGCCAAGGGCAGCGCCGGCACGGTGCTGGTCCAGATCTCCGGCTCGGTCGCGAATCCGGGCCTGGCGGAGATCCCGCTCGGCACGACGATCGGCGAGATCGTGGCCCTGGCCGGCGGCGTTCCCGCGCCGCACAGCGTCAAGGCGCTGCTCGTCGGCGGCCCGTCCGGCGGCATCCTCCCGCCCGATGCTCTCAAGACCCCCTACGAGTTCGAATCCCTCGAGGCGGCCGGCGCCCACATGGGCTCCGGGTCGATCGTCGTGGTCGACGAGCGCAGCTGCCTGGTCGACCTCGCCTCCGTGCTGGCCCGCTTCTGCGCCGATCAGGCCTGCGGCAAGACGATCCCCTGCCGGATCGGGCTGCGCCGCCTGGCCGAGATCGGGGCACGCGTCTGCGAGGGTCAGCCCCGCGGCGACGAGATCGGGCGCCTGACCGACCTATCCGCCGACATCGTGGCCAGCCGCCTGTGCGACCACGAACGCCGCTCCACGCTGCCCCTCCTGAGCCTCGTCCGGTACTTCCGCGACGAGCTCGACGCCCACATCGTCCGTAGCGCGTGCCCCGCCGGGATCTGCCAGCCGATGGCAGCCTCTCGGACGGGGGCCGTCTCCTGAGGCGTCCCATGCGAGAACCGAACCTTCGCCCCAGCCCGAGCGCCCCGCCCGCGACACCGCCGGCCGGCAAGCCCGCCCTGGCCGCCACGCCCGCCAGCAGGCTCCCGGCGGCTCCGCCGGTCGTCGCTCCCGGGCCTTTCCCGGCCCTGCCCGCGGCCCCGTCCGTGAAGGGCCTGCGGCCCGCCGCCAACGAGAGACCGGTCTGGAACCGCAGGGCCGGAAGAGTCGACAGCCGCCCGGACGCGAAGGCGCCGCGCGACACGGTCACGCCGCTCGACGCCTCGCCGGCGGAGCGCCTGATCACCTCACAGGCCCCCCAGCGCCCGCTTTCGACGCCCACCATCAAGCTCGACATCGACGGACGCGAGGTCATCGGCACCGAGGGCCAGACGATCCTCGAAGTCTGCCGCGCCAACGGCATCGAGGTCCCCACGCTCTGCTACGAGCCCAAGCTGCCGGGCTTCGGGGCGTGCCGGATGTGCGTCGTGGAGGTCGAGGGCGACGACCACCCCGCGATCTCGTGCGCCCGCGAGGCGGTGACGGGCATGGTCGTGCGGACCCAGACCGACGAGGTCCGCCGGCTGCGCCGGACAAACCTCGAGCTGATCTTCAGCGACCACAACGCCTACTGCCTGCCGCCCTGCCAGAACAAGTGCCCGAGCCACATCGACATCCCGGGCTTCCTCAAGGCCAACGCCGAGGGCCAGTTCCGCGAGTCGGCGCGCATCTTCAAGCGGACCATCCCGTTCCCCTCGATCCTGGGCCGCGTCTGCCCGGCGCCGTGCGAGGAGCACTGCCGCCGCGACGAGGTGGACGAGGCGATCGCCATCCGCGACAGCCACCGCTACGCCGGCGACGTCGTCCTGGCGGCGCAGAAGGACGGCATCGAGCCGCCGCTGCCGTTCGAGACGCAGCCCAGGACCGGCAAACGCGTCGCCATCGTGGGCTCCGGGCCGGCCGGCATGGCCGCGGCCTACTACCTGCAACTCTCCGGCCACGACACCACGGTCTTCGAGCGCGACCCCGAACCGGGCGGCATGCTCCGCTACGGCATCCCCGAGTACCGCCTGCCCAAGAAGGACGTGCTCGAGCCCGAGTACGAGGCCGTCTGGCGCCTCGGCGCGAAGATCGAGTGCAACCAGGCCCTGGGCCGCGACTTCTCGCTCGACGACCTGCGCGAGCGGGGCTTCGACGCCACGATCGTCGCCACCGGCTGCTACGACACCAACAAGCTCGGCATCCCCAACGAGGACGCCGAAGGCGTCATCGACGGCCTCGAGTACCTCAGGACCGCCACGCTCGGCCTGCCCTACCCGGGCCACGCCGGCAGCCGTGTCCTCGTCATCGGCGGCGGCTTCACGGCCATGGACTGCACCCGGACCTCCGTCCGCCAGGGCGCGAAGGAGATCACCCTCGTCTATCGCCGCGACATGAAGGACATGCCGGCCGCGAGCGAGGTCCACGAAGCCCTCGAAGAGGGCGCCAAGATGATCTTCCAGGCCGGCCCGACCCGCGTGATCGTGGATGCGAAGAACCGCGTCACCGGCGTCGAGTTCATCCGCATGCGCCCCGGCGCCCCGGACGCCTCCGGCCGCCGCCGCCCCGAGCCGGCGCCCGGGACGGAGTTCGTCATCAAGTGCGACCGCGTCTTGCTCGCCATCGGCCAGGGCCCAGACCTGGCGTGGATCGGGCCCGGCAACGAGGGCCTCGAAGCGGTCAAGTGGAGGCTCAAGGCCGACGCCGTCACCTTCGAGACCGGCCGACCCGGCGTCTTCGGCACCGGCGACGTGCGCATCGGCGCCGCGACCGTGGTCCAGGCGATCGCCGAAGGGCGTCGCTGCGCCTACGCCGTGGACGCGTTCCTGCGCGGCACGGACCTCTCCGAGCTGCGCTCGCGCGAGACTCTCGCCGAGCCCGAGCTCAAGTTCCTCTCGATCACGCCCTACACCGACGAGCCCAAGGAGCCCCGCCACCGCCTCAAGGCGATGCCGGCGCAGGACCGCACCAAGAACTACGTCGAGTACGAGATCCCGTACAGCCAGACCGAGGTCATGGCCGAGTCGAGCCGCTGCCTGCAGTGCACCTGCGAGGCGATCGGCTACTGCGACCTGCGCAACCTCGGCCTCGAGTACGGGACGACGCTCGAGACGCTCGAGCCGCGCCACAACGAAGGCGCCGGCTACCGCAGCGTGACCGAGAACCGCTTCACCGGCGCCAACCACGACTACATCCGCGACGACAGCCACGCCTTCATCCTGCGCGAGCCGTCGCGCTGCATCGACTGCGGCCGCTGCGCCGCCGTCTGCGCCGACGTCGTGGGCGCCGCCTGCTACGACTTCATGCGCATCGGCTTCGACACGCTGGTGACGACGCCGCTCGACATGAGCCTCAACGACACGCCGTGCGTCTCCTGCGGCCGCTGCGCGGAGACGTGCCCCACGGGCGCGCTCATGCTCAAGCCGCGCGTCCTGGAGAAGTACGACGTGGACGAGAGCCGCTGCATCCTGTGCGGCATCTGCGTGGACGCGTGCCCTTACGACGCGCTGCGCGGCGGCGCCGACAACGAGCTGGCCCACACCGACCGTTCCCAGCCGATGATCGACCTCATCGGCCTGGCGGCCCTGGCCGGCGAGACCGAAGTGACCTACATCCAGCGCGAGCGCGACTGGCTCGCCCACGCCGTGGCCGACGGTCGACTCGCGAACCCCGGGGAGGGGCTGCCAGCGCTCCCGCCGGCGCTCGCCGCCCCCGGTCAGGGAAAGGGAGCCGCGCAGCAGTGATCCACGACGAGGAGGGCAGAGAGGCATGCCGATAGGCGACACTCTCCCGTTCACCGCGATCCGCTGGGACGACGTCCTGTTCGTCGTGCTCGCGGCGATGCTCCTGGGTTCCGCGCTGCTGGTTGTGACCATGCGCGACATCATTCGCTGCGGCCTGGCGATGATCGCCTCGTTCGCCTCGCTGGCCGGCATCTACGTCCTCCTCGGCAACCCGCTCATCGCGGCCACGCAGGTCCTGGTCTACATCGGCGCCATCAGCATCCTGGTCCTGTTCGCGATCATGCTGACCCAGACCAAGAACGCCCCAACGCGGCTGGTCTTCCAGACCCAGGCCTGGGCCGGGGCCGTCGCCGCGATCGCGATCGCGGTGATCGTCACCGCCACGGTCCTGACCACCACCTGGCCGTCCACCGGTGCGGTCGCCTGGACCGTCACGTCCGACATCGCCACCAAGCTCTTCAGCGAGTACGTCCTGCCGTTCGAGGTCGTGAGCGTGCTGCTCACCGCGGCCGTGGTCGGCGGAGTTCTGCTGGCCAGGCGCGAGCCGCCCGCCGGCGAGGAGGGTCGAAAGTGAGCGGCTCGCTCGACTCCTACCTGGTCCTCTCGGGCCTGCTCTTCGCCATCGGCACGTTCGGCTTCCTGGCCCGCCGCAACGCGATCAGCATGCTGATGTCCATCGAGCTGATGCTGAACGCGGTCAACCTGACGATCATCGCGTTCGGGGCGTTCGTGAAGCCGCTCAACGTCCACGCCTCGGTCATCGCCCTGATCGTGATCGCCGTGGCCGCGGCGGAGGCGACGGTCGGCCTGGCCATCGTCATCGCTATCTACCGCAACAAGAAGACGCCGCTTGTCGACGAATACGACTCGATGAGCCAATGAGCGCCCTAAGAACGCCGCTCAGTCGAGCGGCTCTGCCCATGGCAGTTCGGCTGCCCGCCTGGCGCCGAGGACTCGCGTCATGACCGCGCTCCTGCCGCTCATCCCGATCCTGCCGCTGGGCGGCTTCGTCCTGACCGGCCTGCTCGGCCGCCGCTACCCCGGCAGCGCCCATCTCATCGCCGTCTGGGCCGTGGTGGCATCGTGGGTCGTGGCCTCGCTCGTGGCCTTCATGACCCTGGCCCGGATCTCCCCATTCGGCGGTGAGGGTGCCGGCTTCACCCTCTGGACGTGGATCCCGGCCAACGGCTTTGCCGGCGGTTTCAATGCCGCCATGGGCCTCTTCGCCGACCCGCTGACCGCCTGCCTGCTCATCGTCGTCACGACGATCGGCATGCTCGTCCACGTCTACTCGATCGGCTACATGGCCCACGACCCGGGGCGGTGGCGCTTCTTCGCCTACCTCAACCTGTTCATGTTCTCGATGCTGCTCCTGGTCCTGGCCGACAACTTCCTGCTTGTCTTCGCCGGCTGGGAGCTGGTGGGCCTGTGCAGCTACCTGCTGATCGGCTTCTGGTACCCGCGCCGGTCCGCGGCGGTGGCGGCCAAGAAGGCCTTCCTGGTCAACCGCGTCGGCGACATGGGCTTCGCCCTCGCGATCATGGCCATCTGGACCCAGCTGGGCACGCTCAACATGCAGGACGTCTTCCACAAGTTCGGCAGCGTTCCTCACGAGTGGCAGATCGCCATCGCCCTGCTCATCTTCTGCGGCGCCGTCGGCAAGAGCGCCCAGTTCCCGCTCCACGTCTGGCTCCCGGACGCGATGGAGGGCCCCACGCCGGTGTCCGCCCTCATCCACGCCGCGACCATGGTCAACGCCGGCGTGTACCTCGTGGCCCGCTGTAACCCGATCTTCGGGGCGACTTCCGAGGTGATGGTCGTGGTCGCCGCGATCGGCATCTTCACCGCGATCCTGGCCGCCTCGATCGCCTTCACCCAGACCGACATCAAGCGCGTCCTGGCCTACTCGACCCTCTCCCAGCTCGGCTACATGTTCGCCTCGCTGGGCGTCGGCGCCTGGACGGCGGCGATCTTCCACCTCATGAGCCACGGCTTCTTCAAGGGCCTGCTCTTCCTGGACTCGGGCTCCGTCATCCACGCGATCGGCGACGAGCAGGACATGCGCAGGATGGGCGGCCTGTGGCGCAAGATCCCGATCACGTACGCGACCATGCTCGTCGGCTCGATCGCCATCGCCGGGGTTCCGCCGCTCGCCGGGTTCTTCTCCAAGGACGAGATCCTGGGCGGCGCCTTCAAGGCCGGCTTCCTGTGGGTCTGGGCGATCGGCTTCGCGGTCGCGGGCATGACCGCCTTCTACATGTTCCGGCTCATGGGCATGACCTTCTGGGGCCCGAGCCACGTCGATCCCGAGGTCGAGCACCACATCCACGAGTCGCCGCGGTCGATGACCGGGCCGCTGATCCTGTTCGCCATCCCGTCGGCGTTGCTGGGCCTGGCGATCGGCTTCCCGCCCGAGACCGGGCTGCTCCACCAGTGGCTGGCGCCGGTCTTCGAAGGCACGATCGCCGCGAGCGGCCACACCGAGGCCACCTACAGCTTCTTCGGCATCGACGGCGCCCTGGCCATCGGCACGACCGCCCTGGTGGCGATCGCGATCGTCCTTGCCTGGCGGCTCTTCGGCGTCGAGATCCCGGCCCTGGGCCTGCGGGCGCAGCCTCGACCAGACCGCGTCCGCGAGCTCAGCGCTCGGCGGGGCCTGGCAGCGCTCTACAACGGCTCGTTCAACAAGTGGTGGTTCGACGACATCAACCACAAGCTCTTCGTCGACTGGGGCGGCAGGCTCGCCGCCGCCGTCTTCTGGTTCGATCGGACGGTCGTCGACGGCACCGTCAACGGCATCGGCACCGTGACAGCCGCGGCCGGCATGCGGCTTCGCCGCGTTCAGACGGGCCGGGTCCAGAACTACGCGCTCGGCATCGCCCTAGGCCTGATCGTCATGGCCGCCGGCTACCTGTACGTCCTTCTCGTGGCCAGGTAGGAGGTAGCACGATGTCCGGCCTGCCTATCCTGAGCCTGATCACCTTCCTGCCGCTCCTGGGCGCGCTGCTGATCGCGGTCCTGCCCTCGAGCGACCCCAACCTCGTCCGCCGCACGGCCCTCGGCACCGCGCTCGCTACATGGGCCCTGTCGCTGGTCCTGCTCGTGGCTTTCGCCCTGGGCCAGGCCGGCTTCCAGTTCAAGGAAACGGCCGACTGGATCCCCTCGTTCGGCATCCAGTACAAGCTCGGCGCGGACGGCCTGAGCCTGCTCATGGTCGTCCTGACGACGACGCTCACCTGGATCAGCATCCTGGCCAGCTTCGGGCCGATCAAGGACCGCGTGAAGGGGTACATGGTCTCCTTCCTGGTCCTCGAGGTCGGCATGATCGGCGTCTTCCTGGCCCTCGACCTCTTCCTCTTCTACATCTTCTGGGAGATCGTCCTGGTCCCGATGTACCTGATCATCGGCATCTGGGGCGGCGCGAACCGCATCTACGCGACGATGAAGTTCGTGCTGTACACGCTGGTCGGGTCGCTCCTGATGCTGGTCGCGATCCTGGCCACGGCCTTCACGTACCAGGCCGCGCACGCCGGCTCGTGGGCCGGCGCCTTCGACTACGAGAAGCTGCAGGCGTTCGCCGCCGCTGGCTCCTTCGGCCACGACTTCCAGCTGCTGGCCTTCCTGGCGCTCTTCCTGGCCTTCGCCATCAAGGTCCCGATGTTCCCGTTCCATACCTGGCTGCCGGACGCCCACACCGAGGCGCCGACGGCGGGTTCGGTCATCCTCGCCGGCGTCCTCCTCAAGCTCGGCGCCTACGGCTTGATCCGCTTCGCCGTCCCGCTGTATCCCTTCGCAGCCCACACGTTCGCCTGGCCGATCATCGTCCTGAGCGTGATAGCGATCGTCTACGGCGCGATCGTCTCGATCGTCCAGCCGGACCTCAAGCGCCTGGTCGCCTACAGCTCCGTCAGCCACATGGGCTTCGTGACCCTGGGCATCTTCGTCTTCACCGCCACCGCCCTCCAGGGCGCGATCCTGCAGATGATCAGCCACGGCCTGATCACGGGCGGGCTCTTCCTTCTGGTCGGCGTGGTCTACGAGCGCACCCACGACCGATCGATCGCAAAGATGGGCGGCCTGGCGGCGACGATGCCGCTCTGGTCGACCGTCTTCGGCTTCTTCATCCTGGCCTCAGCCGGGCTGCCGGGGCTCTCCGGCTTCGTCGGCGAGTTCCTGGTCTTCGTCGGGTCCTTCACGTACGCGCCCGGGATCGCCCTGGCCTCGATCGTCGTCATGGTCCTGGCGGCCACGTACCTGCTGTGGATGTTCCAGCGCGTCGCCTTCGGCACCGTCTCCGACTTCCTGCGGGGGCTCGGCGACCATGTGACCGACATGAGCCGGGCCGAGTTCGCCACCCTCGCCCCGCTGGCCGCCCTGATCGTCCTGTTCGGGCTCTTCCCGAGCCTGATCCTCGACTTCCTGCACGGCCCGGTCCAGACCTTCCTAGCGGCCGCCGGCGCGGCGGTCGGCGGCTGATGGAGACGCACCGATGAACTGGTCCGACGTGGGCACCCTGGCGCCGATCGTCATCGCCGTCCTGACCGCCGCCGCGGTCCTGGTCGTGGATTTCGCCGCGCCCGGGCGGCGCGCCCCGGCCATCGCCGCCGCGCTCGTGGGGCTGACCGTGGTGGCGCTCGTCGTCCTGTCGCTCGCCGGGCACACCGAGACCGCCTTTGGGGGCGCGTACGTCGTAGACGGCCTGACCGCCTTCCTGGACCTGCTGTTCGTGGCCATCGCGGCCCTGACGATCCTCTTCGCCAACGACTACCTGGAGCCGCGGGGCCTGCCGATCGCCGAGTTCGCCGCGGTCCTGATCTTCGCCATCACCGGGGCGATGCTGATCGCCGGCTCGGCCGACCTGCTGCTCCTCTTCGTGGCCCTGGAGCTAATGGTCCTGCCCGGCTACCTGCTGGCCGGCTTCGCGCGGAACGACCCCTACTCGACTGAAGGCGCGATCAAGTACTTCCTCCTGGGCTCGTTCTCGAGCGCCATCCTGCTCTTCGGCCTGGCGTACGTCTGGGGCCTGACCGGCAGCACGCGCGTGACCGACGTTGCCGCTGCCCTGGCCAGGGTCGCCACCACCGGCTCGATCGCTCCCGGCCTGGCGATGGGCCTGGCGTTCATGACCGCGGGCGTGGCCTTCAAGATGGCCGCGGTGCCGTTCCACTACTGGACCCCCGACGCGTACCAGGGCTCGCCCACGCCCGTCACGGCGTACCTCTCCGTCGGGCCCAAGATCGGCGCCTTCGCCATCGCCCTGCGGCTCTTCGTGGCCGCCCTGGGCCCGCTCAAGGCCGACTGGCTGCCGATCGTGATCGTCCTGGCCGCCCTGACGATGACCCTGGGCAACCTGGTGGCGATCACGCAGGACAACGTCAAGCGGATGCTGGCTTACTCCTCGATCGCCCACACCGGCTACATCCTGGTCGGGCTGGCGGCCTACGCCGGCGGCCAGCACAGCGGCATCTCGGCGATCCTGTTCTACGGCGCCGCCTACACGTTCATGAACATGGGCGCATTCGCGGTGGTCACGGCCCTGCAGCGCCGGCCCGGGGTCTCGAGCCAGATCTCCACGTTCGCGGGCCTGGGGCGGCGCGATCCGTGGTTGGCGGCGCTGATGACGCTCTTCCTGCTGTCGCTGACGGGGATCCCGCCGCTCGCCGGCTTCTGGGCCAAAGCGTACGTGATCGTGGCGGCGATCCAGGCCGGCGGCTGGCTGACGGCCCTGGCGGTCCTGGCGATGCTCAACGCGGCCGCGGCGGCGTTCTACTACCTGCGGGTGGTCGTGTACATGTACATGCGCGAACCTGCCGAGGCGGCGGCGCCCCTCTCGCCCGGCCTGCTCTTCCGCGTCGGCCTGGCCGTAACCGGCGTCGTGACGCTGGTCTTCGGGCTCTTCCCGGCGATCCTGAACGTGGTCAGCAACGCCGCGGACGTGCTGAAGGGCTAGCGGCTGCCGCTATCCCCTGACGGCCGCCCTCCGCCCCACGGAGGCTACGTCTCTACCCGTCGCCGAAGGGTGCGATCGTCGCCTCGGGGTTGTCGCCAGCCGGGCCGGGCGTGGGCGTAGGCGTCACGATCGGCAGAGGCGTCGCCGTGGGAGTCGGCAGGACCACGAAAGTGGGCTTTGGCGGCAGCGCCGTCTGCTGAGCCGGCGTCGCCACCACCACGCCCACGAGGAGGACGAAGGCGGTGACGACCCCGAGCAGGGCCGCGAGGACGAAGTTCAAACGTCGTGCCATGAGCGGGAGGGTACCAGGAATCGGCTCCGATGGCGACCGACGAGCGCCGGGGTATTGATCTCGGTCGCTCCGTCCATGGGCTCCTCCGGCTCCGGTATCCTGTCCGGGTCGCCCGAGGAGAGGGACCGCAGGGGCATGGCCAGACGCCAAACGTCGACCTACAAGCCGGCGAGCGCACGGGCAGGCGATCGCGCCGACGGCGGCTCGAAAGGCCGCTTCCGCATCGGCATGCCTCGCCTGCGGCGCGAAGCCGTCCTGACCCGTCAAGACCGACGAGATGGGGTTGCCGGTCCTGCCTCAGGCCTACGCCGCTCCCGTTCGGCCGACCCGATCGCGGGCTGGCCAGCGAGAGGCCGCCGCAACTCGCTACCTGCTTCTCACGGAGCCTTCGAGCTGGCGGCTGCGGCGGCGTCCTCTTCGATCGCACGGATGCGATCGAGGGTGATCGTTCTGAGCCGGGCCGAGGGGATCTTCCCGGCCCAGGACCGAGCCTCCCGGGCGTTGTAGCCGTGGGCGAGATCGAGTTCGGGCAGCCGCCGATAACGACGCCCATGGGCGGCCGAGAGGTAGGCGAGGTCGAAGACGGCTTTGGTCGGGGTAGCCAGGGCGACGCCGTCCTTTCGCGTCTGGTATCCGCCGAAGACTTCGGGCGCCATGCGATGCACGACGAGGGTCCCGAGCGGCGTGACTATCCGGTCAGGCCGGCCAAGGGAGACGAGGTGGGTTTCGCGCGGGATCTGCGCCAACATCCCATGCGCGTGGAGCGCCGTCCACAGAGACACGTAGCTCGGGTAGGGCGCCGTCAACCAGACGGCAATCTGGATCGGATCGACGTCGCTCTCGATTGCCCACAGGCCGCGCCGAATCGGGCGGACCAGGCCCGCCGTCGCGAGCCGTCGAAGTAGATGGCTTGCCGCGCTTTCGGTCAAGCCGAGACGGACCGCGGCATCGCGGGTCCGCACGAGCGGCTGGCCCATCGCGCGAAGACTGGCAAGGTCCGCGGTCGCGCTCATCCCAGAATCTCATGCAGGCGCGAGGCCACGCGATTCTGCATGGCCGACCAGGTTTCGGGAGCCTCGTAGAAGGGCCGCACGGCGTCGTCGACGAAAGGCAGCACCGCGTCACGGAAGGCCGCGAAGCCAAGCTGATCTGCGCGCTCGATCGCGAGCTCGATCTGCTCGGCGCCCACCGTGGCTCTATCGGGAACCGATTCGGGGTAGCGGGTCAGGAGCAGGTCCAGATCGAAGATGTCGCGGGGCTGGTTGACGGCTCGCGAGGCAAGCGCTCCGATCTTCTGGGCGATGGCGGCCGACGGCAGATAGTGCGGAAGCACGATCGGTGGGGCGCGGTAACGTCCCAGGGTTCCGGGATCGATCGAATCGGCGCGTGAGGCGGCCCGTGCTTGCTCGTCCTCTCCTGCGCCACTCACTCGATGACTGAACTCGCCGGTGGTCGAGATCGTCAGGCGGTGGCCGGGCGCTTCGACCTCGACCGCCCAGCGTTGCGTGGTAGAGGTCCGCTTCTGGCTGCCGGCCCGAGTGAGGGTAAGGCGGTGCGTACGCAGGATCAGCCCGACCACCGGCGCGTGCAGGGCTTCGCCGACCTTTTCGGCGAGCTTCCAGTCAGGGATGCCGATCGCGTCGAAATCCATGTCCTCGGACGAGCGGGGGCTGCCGAAGAACATCCGGAGGTTTGATCCACCCTTCAGGATGTAGTGGCGCGCAGGCAGGCGCTGGGTCAGTCCTGCAAGGAAGGCTAGCTGGACGACCTCATGCACCTGAGGCACCGTGAGCCTCTCGTTCATGCGATGAAGAGTGCGCGTTGTTGCCGGAATTGTCAATAACACGATATCTTGCCGGTAGGGTCTTTAGGGCCTGGCCGCCCCTGGCCACGATGGCTCCGTCGGGGACGACCGCGGTGAGCGAGAGGGCGGCGCTCATGTAGTCGCCCTCGTAGGCGTACAGACGGGCGTCGGCGACGGCGGCGGCACTGCCCACCACCGGCACGAAGGTGGCCGCGCCCAGAGCCAGGTGGGCCGCGGTCGAGGGATCGATGTGGCTCGCGACGTTGACCGCGGCGGCGGCGGTGCCCGCGGTGGTGACCGCGCTGCTGGTCACGCTGGCGGCCGCGGTGCCCGCGGTGGTGGCGTTGTCGATTGGGTTGAGGTTGATGGGCAGGCCGCAGAAGCCCCAGCAGTGACCGTCGGGATCTATCAGGGTCGTCGGATCGGCAGCTCTCACATCCCCGCCGGCAGCCCGTCTCAGGGTCCGACCCGAGGCGAATCGGCGGTTCGCCTGCTAGGATGCCGGCCAATGCTTCGACTTCGCTCGCTCGGTCGCACGGTCCAAGGCACGGTTCGCGGCTTGCTCGCACGGCCGTTCCGCGCGGTCGGGTCGATCCTCCGCCCGGTCGGGGCTGCCCTGGGTGCGCTCGCCCGCACGGTCGCGCGAATCACGCGCCCGATCGTCCGCCCGTTCCGCCGGATCGCCCGACCGCTCAAGGGGTTCCTCGGCGATCTGGTGGGTCTGGTGCCCGCGCTTCTCGCCGGGGCCGGCGTCTTCCTGGTCGTGGCCGGGCTCTTCAACTACTTCTCGCCCGCGGCCCTGCCCAGCCCGTCACCGAGCGACGTGGTCGCGTCCGCCTCGCCGGCGCCGTACAGCCTTCCGCCGCGGGTGACGGCCGAGCCCTCCGGATCGGGCAACCCGTCGCCGGGCCCGTCCGGGACGGCCGCCCTCGCGATCGCGACGCGGGTCGTCATACCGGCCCTCAACATCGACGATCCGATCGTCGCCTCCCCGCACAACGAGCAATACCCGCTGTGCAACGTGGCCGAGTACCTGAGTCTGGACAAGGTCTACGCGTATCCGGGCGCTCCGCAGGCGGTCTACCTGTACGCCCACGCCCGGGTCCACATGTTCTGGAACCTGCTCGTCAGCTCGAAGGTCAACGACGGCGCCGCCATGATCGGGATGTGGGTGGAGGTCTACACCGACGACGACCAGCGCCACATCTACGAGATCTCGAGGGTGATCCGCCATGTCCCGGCGACTACGACATTCGCGGATCAGGCGCTGGCCGCCACGACGGATCAGCTCTGGCTGCAGACGTCGGAGGGTCATGCCAACTCCTCGACCAAGCTGCAGATCGTCGCCATGCCAATCGGCGTGCTGGCCGCCTCTCATGCCGACGCCCACCCGGCGGGACGCGGCAGTGTCTGCCCGGATGCGCCGCTGTGCACCGCGCCGAACCAGGGCGGCTGCCGCCGCTAGGCGACCGATTCCCCGGACTGCCGCCGCCGGGCGCCCGAGCCGCTAGTGTCCCGATTCGCCAATCGTTGACGGCTTGCGCACTGCTTTGGCCAGGATCTGGTCGGCGGTCTTGACCCAGTGGAAGGGCGTTGAGCCCTCGTTCCACTGAGCCGTGAAGGCGGCG